>Ga0209455_1000387_pt1 | contig 39269 bp, 42 predicted proteins | sample AraplaCol_mCL_r2_FD_184275 | JGI IMG/M metagenome (GOLD analysis project Ga0209455, IMG submission 184275) | Arabidopsis root microbial communities from North Carolina, USA - plate scrape CL_Col_mCL_r2 (SPAdes) (version 2) | ecosystem: Host-associated > Plants > Roots > Endosphere | place: USA... | reverse complement strand
ACAACCACGAGCGACCTCATCTGTCGCTGAAAATGCAAACGCCCGATGCTGTGCACCGGGCGTCCATGGCCGGGTAACCGGCATTTCTTCAAACGTTCTGAGTGTCAACCCATTTCAGGACGGGTCACCTGGATGCACCGCTCCCGGTCGGCCCATGCGTCGGGAAGCGGGTTGTTCATGGCCGGGAGGCCTTCCTGCGGTAGACGGCGAACTGCCCCGCGCCGCCAAGCAGGTCGTAGGCCGGCTCGATGGCGCGGCGGATGACGGCGGTGGAGTCCGTCAGCTGCGCGTCGCCCAGCGAGGCCTCGTCGAGGGTGCTCAGGAAGATCCAGTCGGGCGGCGAGTCCGCAAGGCGTCGCGCGATGCCCTCGGCCTGCTCCTTGAACAGGAGGTTCGCGAGCACCGGGGAATAGCGGAAATACGGGGCGACGTCGGCTTCCAGCAGGTAGCCGGTGTCGTTGAACGAGAGGACGGCCACGCTGCGTTTTCCTCCGCCGCTGACCTTGCGGAGCGCGTCGCTGGCGGTGCGAAACTCGGCGATGTGGCCGGCGGGCTCGGTGGGGAGTTCGTCGCCGGCGGCGTCGGTCCAGTGCGGCCGCTTGTCGGTGGCCCCATCCAGCAGGCCGGCCACGCCGTCCACGAGGTTGGGATAGCGGATCGACGAGGCTTGCGCGGCGATGTAGACGATCAGGCCCATCGACAGCGCGAACGTCCACTGGATGCGGCGGGGGCGCTGCGGTGCGGTCGCGATGCTGGCGGCCGACTCCGCGATCAACAGGCACCAGGGAATCGTCACGTGCATCAGGTTCTGCTCGTGCGAGCGGCCCACGAAGATCAGCAGCGTGCCCATCCCGTAGACGGCGATGGTGGCACGCACCGCCTGCCGCGCCGAGACGCCGCGCGACCAGCACGCGCACAGCGCGGCGCCGGTGCTGCGGACGTAGGTGGCCAGCATCGCGAGCAGCAGCAACGCCGTGGCGCCGTTGCCGATGATGGCCTGCGCGATCGGCAGGTTGGCGATGCCGCCGCCGTAGACGAGGACGGACTCCGTCAGCCCGCGCCAGAACGCGCCGTCGGGAAGCTGCCCCTGGTTGGCCCACGTGAAGCCGGCGGTCGCGACCAGCACGCAGCCGCCGACGGCGCCCAGCGCGAAGCGGAGGACCGAGCCGGCAGGCCGGCCCGGTTCGGCGCGGCGCAGGCTGCAGACGAGGTAGACGCAGAAGGCGAACGACAGGTAGAGGCCGACGTCGGTGGAGAACACGGCCTGCAGCGCCAGCACCGCTCCGGCCAGCGGCCCGAGGCGCGCGTCTCCGCTCCGTGCGTGGGCGGCCAGCACGGCGAACAGGGCGACGTCGAACGCGTAGCGCAGGACCGTGGAGGACGGCCAGATCCATTTGGGCGCGCCGCCGGTGTCGGTGAACAGGGCCAGGGCGAGGACGAGCAACAGGCCGACCGTCGCCCATCGCGCGTCGCGCAGCCACGATCGCAGGAAGGCGTACAGGCCCAGGAAGTAGGCGCAGCCTGAGAGCAGCTCCAGCCGGATGAAGGCGGTGTAGCCGCGCGCACCCGTGACCCGGTCCAGGGCATCCAGCAGGAGCGGCCAGCCGACGCCGTACTGCGCGTAGAAGTCGGTGCCCAGCCGCAGGCCGTGCGCATGGGCGAGCGCGGGCGCCATCACGTAGAAGTCGAGGTGGTGGAACTGGTCGGTGTCGAAGGTCCGCCACAGCAGCAGCCGTGGCCAGGGCACGAAGACGAACAGTGCAAGGATCGCCGCGGGCAGCGCAAAGTCCCGCACGAAGCCTGCGCGCCGGGCCGGCGCCGGCCCGGCGGCCACCCTGTCGGGCGCCGGGTCGGTGGCGCCGCCGCGCGCGCGGAGCCGCCAGGCGACGAACGCGAGGCCCAGCACGAAGGCCGCGAGCCAGGCGGGCGTGCTGTCCGGCGCGAACACGGGGGGCAGCGCGACCAGCAGGCAGGCGAGCAGGTCGTTGCGGACGGCGCTGGCGGAGTCGCGGCGCAGCGCACGCCGGGCGAGCAGCGCCGCGAACGCGGCATCGGCCAGGACGCAGGCGAGGGCGCCGCACAGATAGATCGGCAGGTCGTGATCGGGCTGGTAGAGGCTGGCGCCGAGCAGCGTCAGCGGATGCGCCGGAGTGATCCGGTGCTGGGCCATGCCGAACTGCGCCCAGGCCCACAGCAGGCCCTGCACGGTGCTCAGGGCCAGGAGCAGCGGCAGCAGCGTGCCCGTGCGCCGCGAGATCCAGGCCCCGGCCTGGTCGAGGATGCGGGCCGCCGAGAACCGCTCCTCGCGCGGCGCGGTGGCAGGAACTGGTACGGGAGTGTCGTCAGTCGAGGGGGCGTCCATGGCGCGATGTTACGTGGCGTCCCGCGACTGGCTTCCGGGTGCTGGGTCGATTCGACTACATCGACGCCTGCAGCATGCGCCGATAGTCGTCGCGCGTGGCGATGCGCGGGTTGGTGGCGTGGCAGTGGTCCACCATCGCGTGGTCGATGATCTCGTCGAACAGCGACTCGGTGACACCCATGGCCGACAGGCACGTCGGCAGGCCCAGCCGCGCGGTCATGTCCAGCACCGCCTGCGCCACGGCGACCCCGTCGGCGTAGTCGTGGCCCTTGGGCAGGCCCATGGCGTGGGCCATGCGGTTGAGGCGGTCGTCGCGGCGCATCGATTCCGCCTCCGCGTTGAAGCGGATCACGGCCGGCAGGAACACGGCGTTCAGGGTGCCATGGTGCAGGCGCGGGTTCACGCCGCCCAGGCTGTGGCTGAGGCTGTGCACGCAGCCCAGGCCCTTCTGGAACGCGAGGGCGCCCTGCATGCTGGCGCTCATCATGTTCCAGCGCGCCTCGCGGTCGGTGCGGCCGTCCCTGAAGGCGCGCTCGATGTGGCCCCAGCCGCGGCGCAGGCCGTCGAGCGCGATGCCGTCGGCCGGCGGGTTGACCTTGCCCGACATGAAGGTCTCCAGGCAATGCGCGATCGCGTCCATGCCGGTGGCCGCGGTCAGCGACGGCGGCAGCGCCATCGTCAGGTCGGGATCGAGCAGGGCCACGCGCGGCAGCAGGTGCCAGTTGTGGAAGCCCAGCTTGCGGCCGTCGTCGACGATCAGGATCGCGCCGCGCGCCACCTCGCTGCCGGTGCCGGCGGTGGTGGGCACCGCGATCAGCGGCGCGGCCTTGGCCGTGATGCGCTCGGCCCCGCCGGTGATCGTGGCCCAGTTCGCCAGCGGGCCCTCGTGCGTGGCCGCGATCGCCACGCCCTTGGCCAGGTCGATGCTGGAGCCGCCGCCCACCGCGACCAGGCCGTCGCAGCCGTTCTCGAGATAGACCGCCGTGGCCGCGCGCACCGCGGCCTCGTTCGGGTTGCCGGGCGTCTGGTCGAAGACCGCATGCGGCAGGTCGACCAAGGCGGCGAGCGCGATGTCGAGCACGCCCGCGGCACGCACGCCGGCGTCCGTCACCACCAGCGGCTTGCGGATGCCGGCGGCCTTGCATTCCTGCGGCAGCAGGCGCACCGCGCCGGGGTCGATCTCGATCTGCGTGACGTACTGGAAGCGGGCCATGGCGGTCTCGGCAAGAGGCGGGCATCGAGTGTAGGACGGCCCGCATCGGCGAGGTGTCGCCGCGGTGTCTCGCGACCCCGTATGCTTGCCGGTCCCGCATCCGCTCCCGGCTTTCCGTGTCCGCCAAAGATCTCCTGACCCCGCGCATGGCCGCGCTCCTCGAACGCATCGCTCGCGCCAACCGCCCGGGCTTCGAGACGATGACCCCGGCCGCCGCGCGCGTGGCCTATACCGCCGCGGCCGAGGTGCTGGAGCCGCCGCGCGCGCCGCTGCCTCGCGTCGAGGAGATCGCGCTGCCCGGCGCCGGCGGCGCGACGCTGGCGGCCCGCCTCTACGCGCCGTCCGCCGGCGTGCTGCCCGTGCTGCTGTACCTGCACGGCGGCGGCTTCACCATCGGCAACCTCGAGACGCACGACAGCCTGTGCCGCCAGCTCGCGCTGCGCAGCGGCGCCGCCGTGATCGCGCTCGACTACCGCCTCGCGCCCGAGCATCGTTTTCCCGTGGCGGTGGACGACTGCTGGGCCGCCTTGCGCGCGCTCGCGCGGCCGGACACGGGCGTGCGACTGGGCCTGGACACCGCGCGCGTGGCCGTGGGCGGCGACAGCGCCGGCGGCACGCTCTCGGCCGTCTGCGCGCTGATGGCCCGCGACGCCGGCCTGGCGCTGGCGTTGCAGGTGCTCATCACGCCCGGCACGATCGCGCATGCCGACACGCCGTCGCACGAGCGCTTCGCGCACGGCTTCCTGCTGGAGCGTGAGCAGGTGGAGTGGTTCTTCGACCAGTACATCGCCCAGGCCGACCGCACCGACTGGCGCTTCGCCCCCGCGCTGGCCGCGGACCACGAGGGCCTGGCGCCGGCCTGCATCGTCGTCGCCGAGTGCGACGCGCTCGTCGACGAGGCCATCGCGTACGGCGACCTGTTGCGCGCCGCCGGCGTGGCCGTCGACCTCGAGATCTACCGCGGCGTCACGCACGACTTCATCAAGATGGGCCGCATGCTGCCCGAGGCGGCCCAGGCCCAGCAGGCCATCGCCGACGCCCTCAAGAAAGCCTTCGAATGAAACGCTCCGATTTCCGCTTCGCCGACCCGCTGCGCGTGCGCTGGGCCGAGGTCGACATGCAGAAGGTGGTCTTCAACGGCCACTACCTGATGTACGTCGATACCGCCATGGGTAATTACTGGCGCGCGCTGGCGCTGCCCTACGAGGCCACGCTGGAGGCGCTGGACGGCGACCTGTTCGTGCGCAAGTCGACGCTGGAATACCTGGCGCCGGCGCGCTACGACGACGCGCTCGAGGTCGGCATCCGCTTCGAATCCGCCGGCACCAGCTCGCTGCGCTTCGTGGCCGGCGTGTTCCGCGGCGAGGAACTGCTGGTGCACGGCGAGATCGTCTACGTGTGGACGGACGCCGCCACGAAGCGGCCCGCGCCGGTGCCGCCCGCGCTGGTGGACGCGTTCCGCGCGCACGCCGCGGGCGAGCCCATGGTCGCGGTCACAGTGGGCGACTGGGCCGGGTTGGGCGAGGAGGCGCAGGCGATCCGCACGGCCGTGTTCGTCGACGAGCAGAAGGTGCCGCTGGCGCTCGAACGCGACGCGGCCGACCTCGCCGCCGTCCATGCGCTGGCCCGCAACCGCCTGGGCCTCGCGGTGGGCACCGGCCGGCTGCTGGCCGGCGAGGGACCGGGCGAGCCGGCGCGCATCGGCCGCATGGCCGTCAGCCGCACGATGCGCGGCGCCCGCATCGGCAACGCGCTGCTGGAGGCGCTGATGGCCGAGGCGGGGCGGCGCGGCGAGGCCGAGGTGATGCTGCACGCGCAGGTCTCGGCCATCGGCTTCTACCGGCGCGCCGGCTTCCAGGCGCACGGCGAGCGCTTCGAGGAGGCGGGCATCGTCCACCTGGAGATGCGCCGGAAACCCTGAAATTCGCCATCCACTTGGATGGTGTTAGGATGGCGGCATGCCAGCCCTCCGACCCGCCGCCCACGCCAAGCCCGTCGACGAGAAGATCACGATCAACGTGGGCTTCGTCGACCTCGGCCAGATCGATCTCCTCGTGCAGGAAGGCTTCTACGCCAACCGCACCGACCTGATCCGCACCGCCATCCGCAACCAGCTCGCCGCGCATGCGGAGGCCGTCAGGCAGGTGGTGAGCCGCCGCATGCTGGTGCTGGGCATCCAGCACCTGGCCAGGGCCGACCTGGAGGCCGTGCGGGCGCGCCGCGAGACGCTGGACGTGCGCGTGCTGGGCCTGCTCAACATCGCCGCCGACGTGACGCCCGAGCTCGCGCTGCAGACGCTGGCCTCGGTCTCGGTGCTGGGCTCGCTGCATGCGAGCGCGGCCGTGAAGGCGGCGCTGGCGGAGCGGCTGCAATGAAGCCCGACTTCGAACGCTTGATGAACGAGGCCGCGCGCCTGATGCGCGGGGGCAGCCTGGGCGAGGCCACGGCCGCGATCCAGCAGGCGCTGGGCGGTGGCGTGCCCGCCCGCCCGCGCGAGGACGACGTGATCGACGTCGAGGCGCGCGTCGTCGGCGCCCCGGCGACCGCGCCGCGCGAATCCTTCACGGCGGGCCACTACCGCAACGAATGCGGCGCGCGCGACTACAAGCTCTTCGAGCCGGCGCGCGACGGCCGCGCCTTGCCGCTGGTCGTGATGCTGCACGGCTGCACGCAGGATCCCGACGACTTCGCGCGCGGCACGCGCATGAACGCGCTCGCCCGCGAGCAGGGCTTCCTGGTGCTGTACCCGGCGCAGTCGCAGAGGGGCAACGCGCAGCGCTGCTGGAACTGGTTCAAGCACAACCACCAGGCGCGCGGCAAGGGCGAACCGGCCATCCTCGCCGGCATGGTGCGCGAGGTGATCGCGTCGCACGGCGTCGACCCGGCCCGCGTCTACGTGGCGGGGCTGTCGGCCGGTGGCGCGATGGCCGCGATCCTCGGCGACGCCTATCCCGACCTGTTCGCGGCCGTGGGCGTGCACTCGGGCCTGCCGACCGGCTCGGCCACCGACGTGCCAACCGCGTTCGCGGCGATGCGCGGCGACGCCGGCACGCCGCGGCGGACGCCGAGGCACGGCGCGACACCGCCCACCATCGTGTTCCACGGCGACGCCGACACGACCGTCAACCTGGCCAACGGCGAGCGAGTGGTCGGTGCCAACGGATGGACGGCCAGGCCCGATGCGCAGCGCGGCGCCACGGCGATGGGCGTGCCGTACACGCGCCGCACCTGGGTGGACGGGCAGGGCGCCGAACGCGCCGAGCAATGGACGCTGCACGGCGTGGGCCACGCGTGGTCGGGCGGCGACCTGTCGGGCTCCTACACCGATCCCCGCGGGCCCGACGCCAGCGCCGAGATGCTGCGCTTCTTCCTGCGGCACCCGCGCGGCTAAGCGGCGGCGGGTTCGCCCTCGCCGCGCTGCGTCAGCCGCTGCAGCAGACAGAACGCCAGCAGCAGCGCGCCGATCACGATCTTGGTCCACCAGGCGCTGAGCGAGCCGTCGAAGGTGATCAGCGTCTGGATCAGCCCCAGCATCAGCACGCCGCACAGCGTGCCGGCCACCAGGCCGACGCCGCCGGCCAGCAGCGTGCCGCCGATCACCACCGCCGCGATCGCGTCGAGCTCCAGGCCCGTGGCGTGCAGGCCGTAGCCCGACAGCATGTAGAACGTGAACAGCACGCCGCCGAGCGCCGCGCACGCGCCGCTGAGCGCATAGACGCCGACGATGGTGCGGGCCACCGGCAGGCCCATCAGCACGGCCGAGTGCTCGCTGCCGCCGATGGCGTACACGTTGCGCCCGAAGGCCGTGCCGTGCGCCACGAACACGGCCAGCGCGAAGGTGGCCAGCGCGATCAGCGCGCCCACCGACAGCGCCGCGCCGCCGAACAGCGGCACGCGCGCCTGGGCGATCGCGGTGAACGTGGGCTCGGTGATGCTGATGGAGTCGATGCTGATCAGGTAGCACAGGCCGCGCGCCAGGAACATGCCGGCCAGCGTCACGAGGAAGGGCTGCAGCCGGAAGCGCTCGATGAGCCAGCCCTGGAACGCGCCGAACACGGCGCCGCCGGCCAGCACCAGCGGGATCACCACGCCCGGCGGCCAGTGGCGGTGCTCCACGAGCGCGGCCGACACCATCGTCGTGAGCGCCACCACCGAGCCCACCGACAGGTCGATGCCGCCGGTGAGGATCACGAAGGTCATGCCCACCGCCACGACCAGCAGGAAGGCGTTGTCGATCAGCAGGTTCAGGAACACCTGGGCGCTGAAGAAGCCCGTGTACATGACGCTGCCGAAGGCCACCATGGCCAGCAGCAGCAGCACGCTGGCCACCACGGGCGGGATGCGGACGGGCTTCATCGCGGGCCTCCCGCGGCGGGCCGGATCGCCAGCGCGCGCACCTGGCGGCGGAACTCGGCCGACTGCAGCAGCATCACCACGAACACCACCACGGCCTTGACGACCAGGTTGATCTCGGGCGGCACGCCGATGGCGTAGATGGTGGAGGTGAGCGTCTGGATGATCAGCGCGCCGATCACCGTGCCGGCCAGCGTGAAGCGGCCGCCGGTGAGCAGCGTGCCGCCCACGGTGACGGCCAGGATCGCGTCGAGCTCCATCAGCACGCCGGCGTTGTTGCCGTCGGCGCTCTTCACGTTGGAGCTCACGATCAGTCCGGCGATGCCGGCGCACAGCCCGCAGAACGCGTACACGCAGATGGTGATCGTGCGCGAGCGCACGCCCGCGACACGCGCGGCGCGCGGGTTGATGCCGATCGCCTGGATGAACAGGCCCAGCGCGCTGCGTTCGAGCAGCAGCGTCATCAGCAGCCACACCGCCAGCGCGATCAGCGCGGCCACCGGCACGCCCAGGAAGAAGCCGTTGCCGATCACGAAGTAGGGCGGGTAGTAGATCGTGATGATCTGCCCGCCGGTGAGCAGTTGCGCGGCGCCGCGGCCGGCCAGCATCATGATGAGCGTGGCGATGATGGGCTGCAGGCCGGCGCGCGCCACCAGCAGGCCGTTCCAGGCGCCGCAGGCCGCCGCCGCGACCAGGGCGGCGAGCAGCGCCACGCCCAGCGGCCAGTGGCTGATGTGCACCGCCTGGCCGTCGACGATCTTGAGGTCGCCGCCGATCATCAGCGCGGCCACCGCGCCGGAGATCGCGACGACGGCGCCCACCGAGATGTCGATGCCGCGGGTGGCGATCACCAGCGTCAGTCCCAGCGCCACGATGGCCAGCGGGGCGGCGCGGTTGACGATGTCCACCAGGCTGCCGTACAGGTGCCCGTTGCGCCACTCGAGGTGCCACAGGCCGTGGTTGAGGCTCGCGTTGACGGCCAGGATCAGCGCCAGCGTCACCAGCGGCCACACCAGCGGGTGGCGCGATGCGCGCTGCCACCACGGGTCGATGATCGTCGTGGGCAGCGGCGCGGGCGTGCTCATGTCGTGCATGGCGCTCATGCGGCCGCGGGCTCGCAGATCAGCGCCATCACCTCGGCCTCGCTTGCGCCGCGTGCCAGCTCGCCGGACTTGCGGCGATCGCGCATCACCACGATGCGGTCGGAGATGCGCAGCACCTCGTCGATCTCGGAGGAGATGAACAGCACCGCCATGCCTTCGCGCGCCAGGCGCATCACCTCGTTCATGAGCTCCTGCTTGGCGGCCACGTCGATGCCGCGGGTGGGTTCGTCCAGGATCAGCACGTCCGGCGCGGTGGCCAGCCAGCGCGCGAGCAGCGCCTTCTGCTGGTTGCCGCCCGACAGCAGCGCGATGGGCATGTCGGAATCGGCCGCGCGGATCCCCAGCAGGGCGATGTAGCGCTGCGCCAGTTCGCGCTGGCGCGCCGGCCGGATGCAGGGCCACAGGCCGGCGCGGGCCTGCAGCGCCAGCACGATGTTCTCGCGCACGCTCAGCTCGCCGACGATGCCGTCGGCCTTGCGTTCTTCCGGACAGAAGGCCAGGCCCAGCTGGATGGCCTGCGCCGGATGCGTGAAGCGCACGGTCCTGCCCTGCACCTGGAGCGTGCCGGAGTCGGCCGAGTCGAGGCCGAACATCAGGCGCGCGAGCTCGGTGCGGCCCGACCCGAGCAGGCCGGCGACGCCGACGATCTCGCCGGCGTGCAGGTCGAGATCCAGCGGATGGAGGCGGCGCTCGGCGCCGAAGCCGCGCAGGGAGAGCCGGGGCGGCGCGTTCGCGGCCGCCATGGCCTGGGCCGCCGCCGCGTCCGCGGGCGCGGCCGACGCGAGCGCCACGTCGCGGCCCACCATCGCGGCCACCAGCGCGGGCGCCGGCAAATCGCCCGTCGTCCACTCGCCCACGAAGCGGCCGTTGCGCAGCACCGTGATGCGGTCGGAGATCGCGTAGACCTGGTCGAGGAAATGGGTGACGAACAGGATCGCCAGGCCGCCGGCGCGCAGGCCGCGCAGCACGGCGAACAGGCTGTCCACCTCGCTGTCGTCGAGGCTGGACGTGGGCTCGTCGAGGATCAGCACCTTGGCGTCCACGCTCAGCGCCCGTGCGATGGCCACCAGTTGCTGCACGGCGACGGGCAATGTGCCCAGCACGCGGGTGGGATCGATGTCCAGGTGCAGGCGCGCCAGCAGCGCGTGGGCGTCGGCCACCATGCGCGGGCCATCGATGGCCTTGAGGCCCGCCCAGCCGCGCCGTGGGAAGCGCCCGGCGAAGATGTTCTCGGCCACCGTCAGGTTGGGGCAGAGGTTCACCTCCTGGTAGACGGTGCTGATGCCCAGCCGCTGCGAATCCAGCGGGCCGTGCGGCGCGATGGGCCGGCCGTCCAGCGTGAGCGTGCCCGCGTCGGGCGCGATGACGCCGGTGAGGACCTTGATCAGCGTGGACTTGCCCGCGCCGTTCTGGCCCATCAACGCATGCACCTCGCCGGCCCGCAGGTGCAGGCCGACGTCCTCCAGCACGGTCACGGCGCCGAAGCGCTTGGCGATGCCGGCGGCGTTCAGCATGGAGAGGCTCCGGAGCGCGGCATGCGCCATTTTGTGCGCAGGACCGCGCCCGCGAAGCTCACCATGGGATCAGTATTTCCTCTTGGGGAACTCGGCGGCGGCGACTTCCTTCGGGTAGATGCTTTCCTGGGTGACGATGCGCGCCGGGATCTGCTTGCCCGCCACCACGTCCTTGACGGCCTGCATCAGCTGCGGGCCCAGCAGCGGCGAGCATTCCACCGTCACGTTGAGCTTGCCGGCCATCATCGCCTCGAACGCGCCCTTGACGCCGTCGATGGAGATGATCGTGATGTCCACGCCCGGCTTCAGGCCCGCTTCCTCGATGGCCTGGATCGCGCCGATGGCCATGTCGTCGTTGTGCGCGTACAGCACGTTGATGTTCTTGCCCTCGGCCTTGAGGAAGGCCTCCATCACCTCCTTGCCCTTGGCGCGCGTGAAATCGCCCGTCTGCGAACGGATGATCTTCATGCGGCTGTCCTTGGAGATGATCTCCTCGAAGCCCTTCTTGCGGTCGATCGCCGGCGCGGAGCCCACGGTGCCCTGCAGCTCGACGATGTTGATCGGGCCCGGCTTGCCCTTCTCGAAGTTCTCGAGCCAGTTGCCGGCCCTGCGGCCTTCCTCGATGAAGTCGGAGCCCATGAACGTGACGTACAGGCTCTTGTCCTTGGAGTCGACGGCGCGGTCGGTGAGGATCACCGGGATGTGCGCGGCCTTGGCCTCCTGCAGGACGGTGTCCCAGCCCGTCTCGACCACCGGCGACAGGCCGATGACGTCCACCTTCTGCGCGATGAACGAGCGGATCGCCTTGATCTGGTTTTCCTGCTTCTGCTGCGCGTCGGAGAACTTCAGCTCGATGCCGGCATCCTTGGCCGCCTGCTTGATCGACTCGGTGTTGGCCGTGCGCCATTCGCTCTCGGCGCCGATCTGGCTGAAGCCCAGCACGATCTTCTTCTGCGCCAGCGCGATCGAGGGGGTGGCGAAGGCCGCGGCCACGAGGGTCGCGGCCAGGACCGCGCGTCGTTGGATGGTCATGATTCGTGTCTCCTGTCGTTCGTTAGCCGCCCTGATCGAAGGCGGTCCCTGACGATGTCAAGCACTGCCAGTGGGGCGGATGCTAGGCAGCAGTGCGATATCAGGCAAATCGTTTTCTGGCGCGAACCCATATCATTTTCGATATCCTGGCGAGCGAGAGCGCATGGCCGCCGCCGCCCCGCCAGAATATGCAGGGTGAACACCTACGACATCAGCACCGACCCGGGCCGGCTGCAGCTCGACGCCATCCACGCCTACCTGACCCGCAGCTACTGGTCGCCGGGCATCCCGAAGGAGGTCGTCGCGCGCGCCGCGGCCAACTCGCTATGCTTCGGGATCTACCACGGCGACTCCCAGGTGGGCTTCGCGCGCGTGATCACCGACAAGGCCACCTTCGCCTACCTGGCGGACGTGTACGTGCTGGAGGCGCACCGCGGGCAGGGGCTGTCCAAGCGTCTTGTCGAGCACATCCGGGCGCATCCCGACCTGCAGGGGCTGCGCCGCTTCCTGCTGGTCACGGCCGATGCGCACGGCCTGTACGCGCAGTTCGGATTCGAGCCGGTGACGGCGCCGGACCGGATGATGGAGATCCGCGATCCCGATCCCTACCGGGCCGGGCGGCTCGCATAGACTGCGCCTCTCGACGCCTTCCCGACTCCGCCATGTCCCACGATGCCCCCCGCGACCAGCTCGCCAGCGCCCTCGGCCGCGACGCCGACCACGTGGTCATGGAGCGCGGCTGGTCGCTCGCCTTCGTCGGCGTCGACGGCCAGGTGCGCCTGCTGCAGTTCCGCCTCAGCAAGAAGGGATTCGACGCCGACCGCGCCGCCGACGACGCGGTCTTCGCGACGATGCTGGACGAGTTCGCCGCGGTCGTCGAGCGCCTGCTCGCGGCCCGCTGGGGCGGCATCGCGATGCGCGCCGCGTTCGACGGCGAGGGCGAGCTGGTCGAGCGGCTCTACGAGGCGGGTCACCTGGCCCGCTGCGACGCCGTCGACCCGGTGAGCCCGGCGGGCAGGCTGGTGAAGGACGGCGAGGTGGTCGATGCGCGCGAGCTGCTCGTGCGCGCGTCGGCGCGGCTGGTGGAGAACTGGGGCGTGTTCGAGCGTGCTGCCGCGCGGGACGACGGCGCGTACGCGCACGAGGCGCGCATCCGGCACTGGATCGAGGGCACGTCGGCCTGAAGGGGCGCTACTTCGTCGTGTCGAAGGTTTGCAGCGAATCGCGGCGGTCGTCGGCGTTGAACCAGATGGAGTCCGGTCCCGAGGTGCCGTAGGAGGACCGCGTCAGGCGATTGCCGTGAGCGTCGTAGGTGATCGACACGTAGGGGCTGCCCACTGCGTCTGGATACGTGTACACGAGCCTCACGAGATTGTTGGCGGCATCGTAGGAAGACGTGTCGGTCTCGTCCAGGACGTCGTCCGGCGTGCCGGGCAGGTGGTCGGTCCCGTTGTCGTAGTACTCGAGACGGTCGAGACGTCCGCTCGCCAGGTAGAAGTGGTGGATGTAGTTGGTGAAGGCGTCGTCCGCCGTGCCCCAGATGCCGTCCGGGCCCGGCCCGGCGGCGACCAGTTCCAGCACCACGCGCCCGAATTCATCGTAGGTGTACGACACGCTCCAGGCGACGAGGTCGTCGGCGGTGCCCCAGACGCCGTCCGCGCCCGCGCGGATCGCCGAGATCGCGGTCTTGAGCGTGCCGTCGGACGCATACACGTAGGTCGTGAACACTTCGGGCTCCGGGCTGGAGCCGAACGGCGGGATGACGTTGAAGCTGTCGTCCGTCGCGAGGGCGCCGTTGGGCAGGAAGGTGCGCGTGGTCACGGGAGTCGGCGTGTCGTCGGCCGTGTACCAAAGGCCGTCGGGGCCCGGCCCGAAGGAGGTCCTCGAGGCAATCTGGCCATCGCTCGTGTAGGTGAACTTCTCGTAGCCGCCGTAGATGACGTCGTCGGCCGTGCCCCAGACGCCGTCGGGGCCGGCGTCGTGGGTGATGTAGTTGCCGGTCGTCGCGCCCGCCGCATCGAAGGTGTCGACCCACGCCCACTTGACCGTCGATGTCAGTTCGTTGTAGCCCAGGTACACGCCCGAGGTCTCGCCATTGATCCAGGTCGAGAACGCCGCCTTGCGGTCGGCCACCGTCTTGCCGTTCGCATCGACGAGGCCTGACACGGACAGCGTGTAGCTCAGGCCGTAGTTCAGCCCCATCGGGTCGACGAGGATGGCGTGCGTCGCATCGTCGTACGTCACCTTCGTCGCCACCGGCACGCCTTGCGCGACCAGCGTCACGTGCGCTCGCGTGACGCTGGCGGGATCGAGGGACTTGTCGAACGCGATCTTCAACGTGGACTGGACGTCGACCTGCGTTGCCGCGTCGGCGGGGGTGAAGGACAGCACCGAAGCCGGGGGCGGCGCGGGAGGCGGCGGCGGCGGCGGCGGCGGCGGCGCGGATCCGCCTCCGCCGCCACCGCAGGCCGCCAGCGCGGCGACGAAAGAAGCCAGCAGGCCCAGCCGGGCCATCCTCGATGTCGTTGTCATGGTTGTTCTCGCACCGGGGGCATCAGATGTTTTCGCCGTCAGCGCCGCCCCTCCTCCCAGGCGCTGCGACGGCGGGATTCTGTCACGCGGACGGCGTCCGGGCTGGACGGGTTCAGAACGTTCCCGGGTAAGCCCCACCATCGATTAGCACGTTCTGCCCCGTGATGTAGGCCGCATGCACGCTGCAGAGGAACGCGCAGGTCGCCCCGAACTCCGCGGCCTCGCCGAAGCGTCCGGCCGGGATGGCCGCGCGACGTTCCTTCGCGACCTCCTCGACATCCACGCCCGCCTTCGCCGCCCGCGGCGCGAACGAACTCAGCAGCCGGTCGGTGGCGAACGCGCCGGGCAGCAGGTTGTTGATCGTCACGCCCTTGCCGGCGACCTCGCGCGCGACGCCCGCCACGAATCCGGTGAGCCCCGAGCGCGCCCCGTTGGACAGGCTCAGCGACGAGATCGGCGACTTCACCGACGAGCTCGTGATGTTGACGATGCGCCCCCAGCCGCGCTCGCCCATGCCGTCCACCGTGGCCTGGATCAGCGCGATGGGCGTGAGCATGTTGGCCTCGACGGCCTTCAGCCAGGCCGCGTGGTCGAAGTCGCGGAAGTCGCCGGCGGGCGGGCCGCCGGCGTTGGTGACGACGATGTCGTAGGCGGCGGGCCGCTGCCAGCGGAGGTGGCGCGCGGCGTCGAGCGCCTGCGCGCGGCCGGCCTCGGTGGTGATGTTGACGGCGATCTCGATGACCTTCACGCCGGTCTCGTCGCGGATGGCCTGCGCCGTGGCGGCGAGCGTCCCGGCCGTGCGGGCCACCAGCACGAGGTCGACGCCTTCGCGGGCGAGGGCTTCGGCGCAGCCGCGGCCGAGGCCCTTGCTGGAGGCGCAGACGAGGGCGGCCTTCCCGTGGAGTCCGAGGTCCATTCCGTTTCCTTGCGATGGGGAGTGCGCATCGTACGGCTGGGCAGAGGAGGGCGTCGGCGGCGCCGCGATTACCTCCGAGGTAGTTGAGGCGATTCAGCCCGGCGCCGACCATGAGGCCTCGTTCAAACCGCGAGTGCCTCCATGACTCACCACCCCGACCGTCGCGCCGTCCTCCTCGGCGCCGCCGGCCTGCTGGCCCTCCCGACGTTCGCGTCGACCTCACCCTCAACGACCAAGGACAACACCATGACCACCACCACATTCACCGCCATGCCCGCGCCCGCCTGGCTGCTCGCCTTCTGGAAGGAGATCGACGACAAGACCTGGGGCGCCGGCTTCGACTGCTTCGCCGACGACGCCGTCTGCCACCTGGGCGTGGCCGACTGGCACGGCAAGGAGGCCATCCGCGCCAACCTGCGCCAGTTCGTCGACAGGCAGATGACCACGCACCACGACGTCGTCGAGTACCTGGACAGCCCGCACCTGAAGGTGTTCCGCGGCTTCGTCACGATGGTGTTCGACGACAAGAGTATCGCTACGGTCAAGCCGACGATGCAGCACTTCTTCTACATGGACGAGAAGGATCCGACCAAGGTGAAGGCCTGGTACGGATCGGTGGGCCCGACCGGGTTCTAATCCCGCGATGACCGCCGCCCCCTCCGCCTCCAGCCCCGTCGGCACGCTGCTGCGCCAGTGGCGCGCCACGCGCGGATGCAGCCAGCTGGAACTGGCGATGGACATGGGCGTCTCGCAGCGGCATGTCAGCTTCATCGAGAGCGGACGCTCGACGCCCAGCCGCGCGCTGCTGCTGGGCCTCTGCAATGCCCTGGACGTGCCGTTGCGCGACCGGAACGCGTGGCTGCTCGCCGCCGGCTACGCGCCGATGTACGCCGAGCCCGCGTGGGATGCCGCCGAGATGCGCGTGGTGCATCGCGCGCTTGAACGCATGTTGAGGCAGCACGAGCCGTATCCGGCGCTGGTGATGGACCGGCACTGGAACGTGCTGATGACCAACGAGGCGGCGCCGCAGTTCTTCGGACAGTTCGTCGAGCTCGGCCTCTTCCCCCGGCCGCGCAACCTGCTGCGCCTGATGTTCGACCCCCAGGGCTTGCGGCCTTTCGTCGCCAACTGGGAGGACGTCGCCGCGAGCCTGTTCCAGCGGATCCACCGCGAGGCGCCGGGCGGCGTGCTCGACGACGCGATGCGCGCGCTGGTCGACGAACTGCTGGCGTTTCCGGGCGTGTCGTCGGCGTGGCGTACCGCGGAGGTCGCCAGCACGTCTCCCGTGGTGCCGATCGAGCTCGTCGATCAGGGGGCCTGGTTCTCGATGGTGAGTACCGTGGGGACGCCGCAGACGGCGTCGGCGCAGGAACTGCGCGTCGAGTGCATGTTTCCGGCTGACGACCGGCCTACTGCGGACGGATGAGGCGCGCCCATGTCCGTGCCCGCTTGAAACTCGAAGGCGCCGGTGACATAGGTACCAGGCCTTGCCTGAAAAATTGGCAGTGCGCATCCGTACGGAAGCCAAGATGTCTCTGGTTTGTCAGGCAGGACCCGGCTCCAGAATCCATTCGTTTGGCTTGCGATCGTGAGCCCCAATCGTACGAGCGCTCTTCGCGGTTGTTCTGGCGCCAAGGCATTGTTCATCGGAATGGAGCCAACCTCGCCTCTCGCTGCGTACCTGCCAACTGGCGCGAGTGCTGAGCCAGCAGCAAGCAATAGCGCTGTGCAAGACAGTCAACCGAATGGCAGTTCTACGACAGAAGACTCAAACTCCATAAACAATTGCCAAAAATCAATTACTTGACTCCGGGGTGAACTTTTTTTGCTTCCGTGTCGCGGAACCTTGGACTAAACGGAGAGCATCTCTGTAAATGTACGGAACCCAAAACGTCTGCGAATTCTTGGCTCCCCTAAGTGAAAAGAAGCCGACATCCACCAATTTTTCCGCGATCTGTGCTGTCGACTTATCGTCCAAGCTCCAAATCTCTTTGAGCGAGTCAAGGCTTTGCTCAGATTTTTCCCGTTCGAGCTTTGACAAATAGCGAATCAGGGACGGATGCTCAGCGCAAAGGGTCTGATTGTAGCGAGTCTTCGAGACAACTGGCAACGCCTCCTGCAGTGCCGACTTATCAATAAGGAGTCCATCGTCGGGGCTCTTTTTCCCAAGTCGATAATGCTCGAGTTGCTTTTCGCGCGCGGCGTTTAAAAGGTGAATTACCTCTCTCGGTGCAGTCCGTGACGTGCCGTCAGCCAATCTCGTTAGAATCCATTCCAGCGTTTTGCGCTTCTTTGACCCCGCTTCCGTTTGGTTAGGAAGCACCATGTAAAAGACCTTCTCTTGCAAGGTCAAATCGCTCATCACTTGCTTGGGGTCAATATCGTAATGTCTGCACAACGCTGGATTCGATACCAATCTGTTCGCTATCAAATTGAGCAAAGACTGATTATCCCAATTCAAAGTGATCGTTCGGTTTATATGGCTGGCCTCGCGAAAACCCGCGCTGACAACCTTTTTCCAGATATCATCTCTCAGGAAAATCTTAACTTTGAATTGCGAAAGCGCGATCATGTCGAGATAGACTCTGAATAATGATCGAATCGCAACAGCTTCGAGTGCATCATTATCTGCGAAGGCCACATCCAGCCTGTCAAGCACAATCCAAGCAGTGATAGTGAGCTTGCTAAAGCCGATATTTAGTTTGCTTATAAGGGCATCAACGGAAATAAAGCCTAGTTTTGCGTCCGAAGGGTTTGGTTCGCCAAGTGTTATTTTTCCCGTCAACTTCATGCCGGAGTTAGGATCGGTCACCCCACCTTCGATGCTGGGCAGAATTTGGCGAATATAACTCCAAGCTGCTCGGAGGCGAGTTACCAAACTAACATTTTTTTCAAGGAGCTCGTGGCGAGTCAGGAGATCTATAACCTCTCCACACTCAATATTTATACTTTTTGTGCTCTCGAGATGGTGCCTGATATAGCTAGCCAGAATCGTAAGAAAGTAGAGTTTCCACAAACTCCGCAGCTGATCCTCAGAGGGAATGCTTCCCGAGGCGATTGTCTCGAGATCACGAAACGCAGGCGTCCCCATGGGGTTTTCTGCCTGTAGAAATATCGTCCTTTTGCCTAGTCTAAACTCTTCCTTCTTTGAAGGCAGCAATGAATAAAGGGCGCTTTTGCCAGAACCCTTTGCGCCGAATACGATGTCTGACTCGCCGGCATAGAACTTTCGCCATTGCTCGGTTTCAACGAAGTAATCACTGAGCTTGCCAGTCTCTTCTTCTGCGGTCTGGCTGCCGAATTTGGCGAGCTCGAGTACTTCGCGCTTGGACGGTGAAGCATTCACGTCAACAGACGACATCGATTTTCCTTTTGGATTGGAACTTTGGAGCGAGCTAAAGTTGTCTTCTAGACTCAGTGGGCTATCAAACGAATATACCTGATGGCGGGCGCATTAAAACGTACTTCATTAGCTACTTCGTCTCAGGCCTTGCAAGATAAAACGGAATCACGGACCGAAATCCGACATTCATAGGTCGGCAAGTGCGGCGGGCGCTGGCATTCTGCGTCGGACAACGCGTGGCAGCAACGCAGCGAAAGCACAAATGCGGAACAACTTGCATTCATGCGAATGGCGCCACACCCTCAGATATCGACCGCTGCGAAATCCGCGATGCACGCTCGCCATCAGCACTTGGCTCGTTGGCACACGGTAGAATTCGGCCGTCCTTAGGGGAGTAGCCGCCTTCACCTCACCGAGCTGAAGAGCGCCGATCAACACACTTGCCGCCCCATCGCGGCATGGTCGGCGCGGCCCGCAGCAGCGGGCTTGGCAAGACCTTTGGCGTTGTGTCCTTGACCCGGGGCCGGGGGGGACGCGGCGTCATTGGTTCTTCGCACCCGGCCCCGTGGAAATCCAGCCTTGAACGCCAGACACCTGAACGTGCCGACGTCCCCCGCGCGAGCGCGCGCCTCCCAAGCCAAGACCGTGAAGACGGGAGCGGCGCGATGATCCTCACCCTCGCATTGCTGCTGGGCTCCGCCGTCGTCATCTATCTCGCCTGCGAATACTTCGTCAACGGCGTCGAGTGGGTCGGCGAGCGCTTCGGCGTGTCGCAGACCGCCGTGGGCACCGTGCTGGCCGCGTTCGGCACGGCCTTGCCCGAGAGCGTGGTCACGCTGGTGGCCGTCGTCTTCGGCAAGACCGAGGCGCAGAAGGACATCGGCGTCGGGGCCGCGCTGGGCGGGCCGCTGGCCCTGTCGACGCTGGCCTACGCGGTGGTCGGCGCCATGTTCCTGCTCGATCGCGCGCGGCTGCACAAGAAGATCGCCCAGGAGTTCAGCACCACCCGGCTCGCGCACGACCAGGCCTGGTTCCTCGGTGTGTTCGTGTTCAAGGTCGCGCTGGGCCTGGTCGCCTTCGCGTGGAAGCCCTGGCTGGGCTGGCTGTTCCTGGCCGCGTACGGGCTCTACGTCTGGCGCGAGTTGAGCAGCGAGGGCCACGAGGCCGACGAGGTGGGCGAGGAGCGCGAGCCGCTGAAGCTTCGCCCGCACGCCGAGAACCCGTCCACCGCCTGGGCCGTGCTGCAGACCGGCGCCGCGCTGGTGGTGATCTTCTTCGCGTCGCAGCTGTTCGTGCACCAGCTCGAGGCGGTGGGGCCGTGGCTGGGGCTGTCGCCTCAGCTGGTGGCCCTGCTGCTGAGCCCGATCGCCACCGAGCTGCCCGAGATCCTCAACGCGGTGATCTGGGTGCGCCAGGGCAAGACGGCGCTGGCGCTCGGCAACATCAGCGGCGCGATGATGATCCAGGCGACGGTGCCCAGCGCGCTGGGCCTGTTCTTCACGCCCTGGCTGCTGAGCCCGGCGCTGCTGTGGGGCGCCGCGATCACGATGCTGGCGATCGTCGTGATGCTGGTGCTGCTGAAGCGCCACGCGCTGACGGCCAGGCGCCTGTTCGCGATGGCGGCGCTGTACGGCGCGTTCGCGCTCGGGGTGGCGCTGCGGTTCCACTAGGCTGCGCCATACTGGCCGCCATGTCCCAGCGGCCACCCCCCATCGTGCACCGGCCCGCGCCGGGCGTGCTGGCCACGTCCCTCGACAGCGCGCAGTCCTTTCCGCGCCATGCCCACGACACCTACGGCATCGGCCGCGTCCGCCGCGGCGCGCAGCGTTCGTGGAGCGCGGCCGGCTGGGTCGAGGCGGGGCCGGGCGACCTGGTGATGGTCAATCCGGGCGAGGTGCACGATGGCCAGCCGCTCGGCGACGCCGGCCGTTCGTGGCAGATGCTCTACCTCGCGCCCGAGCTCGTCGAGGCGGCGGCCGACGAGATGCTGGCCGCGCGGCGATCCGTTCCGATGTGGCGGCCGGTGGCGCGCGACGCGCTGCTGGCCGACGCGTTCGAGCGCCTGCACGCGCGCCTCGCGTCCCGCGCGGGCGCGCTCGCCCGCGACGAGGCGCAGGTGGGCCTGCTGGCGACGCTGTTCGCGCGCCATGCGGCGCCGCTGCAGACGCGCGGCGGCGCACCCGCCATCGCGCGGGCGCGCCAGCGCCTGGACGACGATCCGGCCAACGACCCCGGCCTCGCCGCGCTGGCCGCCGAGGCCGGACTCAGCCGCTTCCAGCTGTTGCGCGCCTTCGCGCGCGAGCTGGGCATGACGCCGCACGCCTACCTGGTGCAGCGCCGGCTGGCGATGGCGCGCGGGCTGCTCGACGCGGGCGACTCCATCGCCGGCGCCGCGGCGGCGGCCGGGTTCGCCGACCAGGCGCACCTGACGCGGCTGTTCCGCCGCAGCCTGGGCTTCACGCCGGCGGCGTACGCACGCGCGCGACGCTGAGAACGCGCAATTCCGTTCAAGACCGCCGCGCGCGCCGCGTGGAGGATGCGGCGCATGAATACAGCCGCCACCTCGCTTCCCGCCGGCCGCCGACTTCCCGGCGGCCTCCTGCTGACCCTGGCCATGATCACGGTGGGCAGCACCGTCGTCGCGAGCCGCATCATCGTCGCCGGCCTGCCGCCGTTCACCGCCTCCGCGCTGCGTTTCGCGATCGCGCTGCCCGTCTTCCTGGCGCTGATGCGCTGGCGCGGCCAACGCCTTCGACGGCCCGCGCCGCACGACGCGGCCCTGATCGCGCTGCAGGCGCTGTGCGGCAGCGTCGGCTACGCGGTGCTGCTGATGGCGGGCCTGCGCACGACGTCGGCGGCGAACGCCGGCGTGATCGCGGGCACGCTGCCGGCGGTCGGGGCGCTGGTGGGCGCGCTGGTGCTGCGCGAGCGCATCGGCCTGCGGCTGGGCATCGCGATCGCGCTGGCGTGTGCGGGCGTCGCCGCGGTGGTCGTGGCGCCGGCGCAGCGGAACGGCGCGGCGAACGGGAGCCTGCCCGGCGACCTGCTGGTGATGGCCGCGGTCGGCTGCGAGTCGCTGTTCCTGCTGCTGAACAAGCGGCTGCGCGTGCCGCTGGCGCCGTTGGCGCAGTCCACGCTGATGACGGCGCTGGGCCTGGCCATGACCCTGGGGCCGGCGCTCGCGGAGCACGCGTGGACGCTGCCGGTGGACCCGGCCGCCTTGCTGGGCGTGCTGTACTACGCGCTGGTACCGACGGTAGGCGGATACCTGCTGTGGTATGCGGGCGCGGAGCGCGTCAGCGCGGGCCGGGCGGCGCTCTACACGGCGGTGCTGCCTGTCTCCGCGCTGGTCCTGGCGGCGCTGGTGCTGCGTGAGCCGATCACCGGCAGCCAGCTGGCGGGAGCGGGCTGCGTGCTCGCGGCCATTGCTGCGAGTTCGATGCCGCGTCGGCGCCTCAGCGGCTGATCGGCTTGAGCAGGCTGCGCACCCGGGTCTTCTTCACCGGGATCGGCATCGCGAGCGCGCGCACGTGCGAACCGTCGATCTCGGTCTCGGCGACCACCGACGTCTCCACCTGCTGGTGCGAGCGGTCGGCGTAGCGCGGCGGCCAGTCCTTGAGCACGGTGCGGCGCAGCAGGGATAGTCCGGGGCCGGCGGTGAAGGTGCGTTCGAACACGTGCGTCACGAGCTGGCGCTTGTTCTTCTCGGTGATGATGATGGTGGAGCAGCGCGTGCCGTAGCCGCCGTCGGGCGTGCGGATGAACGCGGGACTCAGCAGCCGTTCGCGCTCGCGGCTGATGCCGGTGCTGGGGAGCTGGTCGTCGGGCGCCACGTCGCGGTCGGCCAGCGCGGTGAACAGCATCGAGGACAGCGAGTCCACGGAGTCGGCGGTCTTGAGCGCCTCGCCCAGGCGCGCCTTGAGCCTGGTCACCTTGGGCCAGGGCGTGTCGAGCGCGGCGTTCGAGAGGCCGAAGATGCCGCGTTCGATGCGGCGCGGGATCGCGTGGTCGTTGCTGGCCCAGAAGCAGTCGCCGCGGCGGAAATCGGCGGCGATCAGGTTGAAGGGCGCGTAGCCGGACAGCGAGGTCTGCATCCAGAACTGGTCGGGGCGCAGCTCGGTGCGCAGCCAGTGCGGCACGATGCCGCCGCGGCTGGGGGCCGCGAGGTCGGGCTCCACCGGGCGGCGCACGTTGGTGACGAGGGCCAGGCGGCCGGAGCCGGTCAGGCCCAGCCAGGTGCCGCCGGCCAGCAGGTCACGGCCAGCGAGGATCTCGGGGCCGCCTTCGGCCGGCGTCCACCAGCCCATGCGCGCGGCCGGACGGTCGAAGAACTCGTCGCGGTTGGTGGCGATCACCAAGGGGAAGCGGCGGTTCTCGTCGATCGCGAGGGCTACAAGGCACATGGGGCGAAGAGTTCGACGTGGCGGGTGCCGCGCAGCAGGCCGGCGAGCGGCGATGAGGCCGTCTCCAGCGTGGCCAGGAAGTCGCGCACCGCGGGGTCCGCCTGCGTGCCGGCGGGCAGCGAAAGACGGTAGGTTTCCATCACGGTCGCGTCGGCGCCGGAGTCGGCGACAGCGTCGTCGGCCGGGGCGTGCGGTGGGACGGCATCGGGGCGTGCATCAGGCGTCGTCGCGGGTGATGGGTGGGGAGGCAGGTCGCATCGTAAGAGCACTTCCACCTCGTCGACGCGAGCGCTCTCCCGCAATGTGCGCTGGAATTCACGCACAGCCGAAATGACTCGTTGCGAATCGCCGCTGACGACGCGGTAATAGACGCAGACCAGCATGCCGGGCGTGCGATCCGTCACGGTCGGGCCGGGCTGCACGGCCGCCACTCGCGCACTCCGTCAGGCCTGCTCGGCCGGGATCTCGTAGGGTAGCTCGCGCAGCCGCACCACGGGCCCGTCGGCCGCGCCCAGGTGCAGCTCGCCGGCCTCGGCCAGCGCGCGCTTCACCTCGATGAGCGCCGCGTGGCGCGCGCCGCCGTCCGGGTGCGGCAGGCTGGCCGACAGCACGATCTGGCCGGCGGGCTGGCCCGGGTCGGCCGCGGCGAACACCTCGGCCCCGGCCACGCCGGCCGACGCGCCCTCGGCCAGCACCATGCGGCGCTTGAGCGTGCCGCGGTACTGGCTGCGCGCCACGATCTCCTGGCCGGGATAGCAGCCCTTCTGGAAGTTCACGCCGCCCACCAGCTCGAGGTTGACCATCTGCGGCACGAAGGCCTCCACGGTACTGGCCACGATGCGCGGCACGCCCGACTGCACCTCCAGCCAGTTCCACACGTCGGCGCTGGCGCTGGGTGCCCACGGCGGCGTGGCGCCGGCCGGCGCGGCCCACAGCAGGCGCGTGGCGCCGGCCGCGTCGGCCAGGCGGATGGCGGTGCCGCCGGCGAGTTCGGAGGTGGCGTCCGGCGCCGTGGGAACCGGATGAGCCGCGTCGTCGTGCAGCAGGCCGGGCAGGGCGACGCCCCACAGCGCGATCTCGGCCGAGGCGTCGGTGAGCTTGCACTTGGCGCGCATCACGAACATGGACAGGCGCTTGAGCGTGGGCGCGAGCAGGTCGGCGCTGCAGGCCAGCAGGATCTCGTCGGCCGCCACGCGCCACATCACGAAGCTGGCCAGCAGCCGGCCCTTGGGCGAGCAGTAGCCCGCGAGGCGGGCCTGGCCCACGTCGAGCTTCAGCGTCTCCTGCGTCAGCTGGCCGTTGAGGAAGGCTGCGGCCTCGTCGCCCTTGGCGCGGATGACGCCCCAGTCGGCGAGGCGCACGGCCACGGGGGTGCTCAGGGCGAGATCGGAGGCGGCGTGGGCGAGGGGGCTCATGGCGCCGATTATCATGGCGACCCGCCATTCCTTGCGCCAACAGGGCCTCCCGCCGCGAAGGTCCTGCCTCCATGTTGAATCGACTCTTTCTACTGCTGGTCGTGCTCGCCGCGGCGGCCTGCGGCACCGCCTTCTGGTGGCTGCAGCACCCGCTGACGCTCGCGCACGACGAGGTCGAGGTCTCCATCGAGCCCGGCACGCCGGTGCGCGAGATCGTGCGCCTGTGGCACGACGCGGGCGTGGAGGACAAGCCGCTGTTCCTGTACGAATGGTTCCGCTGGTCGGGCGACGCCAAGCGCATCCGCGCGGGCAGCTACCTGGTGGCGCGCGGCGACACGCCCCGCACGCTGCTCGACAAGATGGTGCGCGGCGACGAGGAACTGGAGTCGGTGCACATCATCGACGGCTGGACGGTGAAACAGATGCGCGCCGCGCTGGCCGCCGCGCCCAACCTCAAGCCGACCACGGCCGGCATGACCGACGCGCAGCTGATGGCCGCCATCGGCGCGCCCGACGAGAAGGCCGAAGGCCGCTTCTTCCCCGACACCTACGTCTACAGCCGCGGCGTGCAGGACATCCTCGTGCTCAAGCGCGCCCACGACGCGCTGGAGCGCCAGCTGCAGGCCGCGTGGGCGCTGCGCGCCGCAGACACGCCGCTGAAGAACGCCGACGAGGCGCTCGCGCTGGCCTCGGTGGTGGAGAAGGAGACCGGCGCGGCCTCCGATCGCGGCAAGGTGGCCGCCGTGTTCTCGAACCGGTTGCGCCTGGGCATGCCGCTGCAGTCCGACCCGACCGTGATCTACGGCCTCGGCGCGGCCTACGACGGCAACCTGCACAAGGTCGACCTGCAGACCGACACGCCGTTCAACTCCTACACCCGCCAGGGCCTGCCGCCCACGCCCATCGCGCTGCCCGGCCGCGACGCGCTGCGCGCCGCCGTGCGGCCCGAGCCCATCAAGGCGCTGTACTTCGTCTCGCGCGGCGACGGCACCAGCGTCTTCTCCGACACGCTCAACGCCCATAATGCGGCGGTGAACCAGTACATCCGAGGCCCCAAGAAATGAGCGCCGGCGAACACCTAGCCGCTGTCGCGCCAGGCCGCTTCATCACCTTCGAGGGCATCGACGGCGCCGGCAAGTCCTCCCACATCGAGGCGCTGGCCGACTGGGCGCGGGCCTGCGGCGCGGAGGTGGTGCTCACGCGCGAGCCCGGCGGCACCCCGCTGGCCGAACGCCTGCGCGAGCTGTTCCTGCACGAGCCCATGGACGCGCTCACCGAGGCGCTGCTCGTCTTCGCCGCGCGCCGCGACCACCTGAGCACGGTCATCGAGCCGGCGCTCGCGCGCGGCGCGCTGGTGCTGTGCGACCGCTTCACCGACGCCACCTTCGCCTACCAGGGCGCGGGCCGCGGCTTCGACGCCGCCGTGCTGTCGCAGCTGGAAGCGTGGGTGCAGGAAGGCCGCCAGCCCGACCTGACGCTGTGGTTCGACGTTGCCCCGGCGGAGGCCGCGCGCCGCCGCGCCGCGGTGCGCAGCGCCGACCGGCTGGAGCGCGAGGACGAGGCCTTCTTCACGCGGGTGCGCGACGGCTACGCGCAGCGCGCGCTGGCCACGCCCGCGCGTTTCGCGCGCATCGACGCCGCGCAGACGCGCGAGGCCGTGCGCGCGGACGCCATCGCGGCGCTCGCGTCGCGCGGCTGGTTCGCGCAACCCGAGGCGAGCGATGACCGCCGCGCCTGACGACGCCGCGCTGCCCTGGCTCGCCGAGCCCGCGCACGCCATCGCCACCCGCCAGCGCGGCCACGCGCTGCTCGTGCAGGGCAATCCCGGCGCGGGCGTGTTCGAGCTGGCGCTGCGCGTGGCGCGCACCTGGCTGTGCGAGACCGCGGGCGCCGACGCGCCGTGCGGCCGCTGCACCGCCTGCCACCTGCTGGCCAGCAACAGCCACCCCGACTTCCGCGCGCTGCTGCCCGAGCTGACCCAGGTGGAGCTGGGCTGGAGCGTGGGCGGCGGCGACGCGCCCGAGGCCGGCGACGGCGCGGGCAAGAAGAAGCCCAGCAAGGAAATCAGGATCGAGGCCGTGCGCGACGCCATCGGCTGGACGCAGAAGAGCTCGTCGCGCGGCCGCGCCAAGGTGCTGCTGCTGTTCCCGGCCGACGCGATGAACCTCGTCGCCTCCAACGCGCTGCTGAAGACGCTGGAGGAGCCGCCGCAGGGCGTGCGCCTGCTGCTCGTGGCCGAGGACGCCGAGCGCCTGCTGCCCACGCTGCGCAGCCGTTGCCAGCGCATCCTGTTCGCCGGGCCCACGCCCGAGCAGGCGTTGACCTGGCTCGAAGGGCAGGGCGTCGCCAACCCGCCGGTACTGCTGGCGGCCGCCGGCGGCCATCCGCTGGCCGCGCGCCGCCTGGCCGCCGACGGCTTCGACGCCGCCGCCTGGCTGGCGCTGCCCAGGCGCATCGCCGACGGCCGCTGGGATCCGCCGGCCGGCGCCACGGTGCCGCGCCTGCGCGAGGTGCTGCAGAAGCTGTGCCACGACGCGATGGCGATGGCCGCCGGCTCCGCGCCGCGCTACTTCCCGGCCAGCAGCCTGCCGCCCGTCGCCGCGTGGCCCAGGCTGGCCGACTGGTCGCAGTCGCTGGCCCGCCTGGCGCGCCACGACGAGCACCCGTTCAACGCGCCGCTGATCACCGACAGCCTGCTGGCCGAGGCCAAGGCCGTCTGGGCCAGGCCGCGCGGCCGCTCGGCCTAGGCCGGTCGACGCATCTCGATCGCGTCGAACGGGCAGCGCAGGGCACAGAGGCTGCAGCCCGTGCAGCCGGCGCGTTCGTGCAGCACGGCGCCCTTGCGCCAGTCCGCCCGGGTCTCCAGGCTCAGCACCCGCGGATCGCACGCGGCCACGCAGCGGCCGCAGCCGGTGCAGCGATCCGGATCGATCGCGGGCAGGCGCGGGGCGGGGCGGCGCGGGGTCATTCGCTGGGCCGCTGTTCGAAGCCGTCGAACGTGCCTTCGCCGGGCGTCACGTCGACGCCGCTGACCGCCGCGCCGTCCGGGCCGCGCCGGGCCCACGCCACGATCTGGTCGAGCGCGGCCTGCGGGCCGGCCACCATGGCCTCCACCGAGCCGTCGCGGCGGTTGCGCACCCAGCCCGCGATGCCCAGGCGGCGCGCCGCCTGGACCATGCTCCAGCGGTAGCCGACGCCTTGCACGACGCCGCGGATATCCAGGTGCAGCACGGGAGTGTCCATTGCGCCAGCGTAACGCAGCCCGCGTGCGGCGGGTGCGCCGGCGCGCGGATTCGGTGGCACGGTCCAGGCCGTGGCCTGACCGGCGAATCGAGGGGAAACACTCTGTTGCGCAACCGCGAGTTCCGGGCGCAAGCTGGCGCGCGCCGATCCTGGCGCTGCGCAGTCACCAGCGCGTCTTGGTGACGGAGGGAGTCCTCATCATGAAGATCGTCAATGTCCTGAAGCTGGCCTCGGCCGCGGCCCTGCTCGTGTTCGGTGCCGCTGCCCAGGCCCAGTCGTCCAGCTACACGCCGGGCACGGTCTGGAACTTCACCAACGTGCAGATCGAGCCCGGGCAGTTCGAGAACTACATGGACTACCTGGACCATGAGTTCAAGAAGCTCAACGATTTCGGCGTCAAGGAAGGCAACATCATCTCGTACCACGTGTTCTCGGTGAACAACGCACGCTCCGGCGAGCCGGACCTGATCCTGGCCGTCGAGTCCAGGGACTACCTCACGAACGCGCAGCAGCTGGAGCTCCAGAAGAAGACCGAAGCCTTCCTGGCCAAGGACAACCGCAAGCTCACCACCGAGGCGGGCGACCGCAAGTCGATGCGCAAGATCACGGGCAACATGGAGCTGCAGGAGCTCAAGCTCAAGTAAGGGCGGCGGTCGCCGGCTGCCCCGACAATGGCGGGATGCTCCCGCCGCCGGCCCACCGCTGCCTGGCCGCCGACGCCTTCGTGGCGCCGGCGCCGTTCCGCGCGTTCGCGGTCCGCAGCGACGAGCCGTGCCATGCGTACGACGCCCGCGCGCCGTACGGGCGCGTGCACGTGGTGGCCACCGGCCTGCTCGATGCCGTCACGCGTACGCGCCTCGCTCGGGCGGGCTACGCGAAGGTCGACATCGCCGAGGCCTTCTCGGTGGACTACGCGGCCACGACGTGGGACGCGCTGGCGGCCCTGCTGCCGCCGGGCCCGGATCTCGCGCGCGCGATCGCGGACGCGCTGCGCGTCACGCGCGTGCTCGGGGACGACCCGGCGGCCTACGCGCGCAGCGTGGCCACGCGCGTCGACTGGCTCGCCTCGCGCGGCGCGGGCTTCCACAACGACGTCGCGCGCCACTGGTCGCGCAGCCTGTTCTGGATCCTCGCGCTCGACGTGGCCGACGTCGAGTTCGTGCAGCCCCACACGCACCTGCGCGTGGCGCTCGCGCCGGGCGACCTCGTCGTGTTCGACCAGGTGATGGCGCACGGCCTGTGCCGGCCGGCCGACGCGGGGCTCGCCGTGGCCGCGTCGTTCGAGCACGGCGACGCGGGGCGCCAGCTGTTCCTCACCGGCGAGATGCTGCTCGACGATGCGCAGTGGGCGGCGCTGGGCGCGCCGTGGCAGCCGGTCGAGGCGGCCCGGGCCGCGGGCGCGCTGGACCTGCTGCTGGCCGAGTTCGACGACCGCAGCGGCGCCGTCCAGCGGGTGCGCTCGCTGGCCGGGGCGATGTCGCGCGAGACCTGCCACGTGGACGAAACTTCCACCGTGGCGCCGCAGTCACAAGGCGATGCTTCCTGAAGGCGAGAATCGACGCATGCACGCTCCCTCCTCCGCGCGGCCCTCGCGGCCCTGGCACCACGTGGCCACGGTGGCCGCCGTGGCGCTGACCGCCTGCGCCAGCCCGCCGTCGACCACGCCGCAGCCGGCGCCGGTCACGGCCGAGTCGGCCCAGGCGGCCGGCGTCTCGCCCGAGCAGCTCGCGCTGCAGCAGGGCTTCGAGCGCTGGGTGGCGGGCTTCGTCGACTCGGCCCGCGCCGCCGGCATCGACGACGCCACGCTGCACCAGGCCTTCGACGGTGCCCGCTACGTGGCGCGCGCGGTGGACGCCGACCGCAAGCAGCCCGAGTTCACGCGCGCCGTGTGGGACTACGTGGACGCCATCGTGTCGCCTGGCCGTGTGCTGCGCGGCCAGCAGAAGCTCGCCGAGCAGCAGGCGGCGCTGGCGGCGGCCGAGACGGCATACGGCGTGCCGCAGGCCACCATCGTCGCGATCTGGGGCATGGAGAGCGACTACGGCGCCAACTACGGCGACATCCCCACCATCGACGCGCTCGCCACGCTGGGCTTCGAGGGCCGCCGCGAGGCCTGGGCGCGCACGCAGCTGATGGCGGCGCTGAAGATCCTGCAGGGCGGCGACATCGACCGCGCGCACATGATCGGCTCCTGGGCCGGCGCGATGGGCCAGACGCAGTTCCTGCCGAGTGCCTTCCTGGCGTACGCGGTGGACGCCGACGGCGACGGCCGGCGCGACATCTGGGGCAGCATGCCCGACGTCACCGCGTCCACCGCCAACTTCCTGGCGCGCTCGGGCTGGCAGGTCGGCCAGGCCTGGGGCACCGAGGTGAAGCTGCCCGACGGCTTCGACGCCGGCCGCGCCGACGACGCGCTGCGCCAGGCCAGCGCGCAGTGGGCCGCGGAAGGGGTGCAGGCGCTCGACGGCACGCCGCTGCCCGACTTCCCCGACGGCGCCATCCTGATGCCGGCCGGGGCGCGCGGCCCGGCCTTCCTGGTGGGCCCCAATTTCCGCGTGATCCTGCGCTACAACAACTCCACCAGCTACGCGCTGGCCGTGAGCCTGCTGGCCCAGCGCATCGGTGGCGGTCCGGGCGTGCAGGGCGCCTGGCCCAAGGACCTGACCCCGCTGTCGCGCGACCAGCTCAGGGCGATGCAGTCCGCGCTCAACGACGGTGGTTTCGGCGCCGGCGCGGCCGACGGCCAGATGGGCCCCACCACGCGCCAGGCGCTGCGTGCGTACCAGCGCACGCAGGGCGTGCCGGCCGACGGCTACCCGACCCTGGATCTGCTGAACCGACTCCAGAACCCATGACGTTCTCCGAGACCCTTGCCATCGTTCCCGCCGACCTGGCCGATGCCCCGGCCATCCTGGCCCTCCAGAAGATCGCGTTCGAGCCCGAGGCCCGCGCCAGCCAGATGTGGGAGATCCCGCCGCTGCAGGAGACCGTCGAGAGCCTGCGCGAGCACATCCGCATGGCCACCGTGCTGAAGGCGGTGGACGGCGGGCGCCTGCTGGGTTCCGTGCGCGGCATCGTCACCGGCTCAGCCTGCCTGATCCGCGTGCTGATGGTGGCGCCCGAGGCGCAGGGAAAGGGCCTGGGGGCGCGGCTGCTGCGCGCCATCGAGGACGCGCATCCGGCCGCCGAGCGCTTCGATCTCACCACCAACATGGTGATGGTGGGCAACGTGCGCTTCTACCTCAGCCACGGCTACGAGGTGGTGGAGCAGGTGCAGCACTCGCCCACGATCCGGCTCGCGTGCATGCGCAAGTTCCGCGCGGCCGGCGCGCCGACCCCGGCCTGATCGCGGATCCGGCTCAGCCCAGCGCGCTCTTGTACAGCGCCAGCAGCTCGCTCCAGGCGCGCTCGGCGTCGGCCTGGTTGTAGATCGGCTTGCCGTCGTTCTGCGGCATGTCGGGCACGCACCAGCCGTGCTGCTCGGCGAACACCTCCACGCGGGCGTTCACGTGCGCGTCGTCGAAGGCCTTGCGCAGCTTGTCCTTGGCATCGGGCTGCTTCTCGTCGTCGCTGGCGGCGATGGCGATCAGGAGCTGCGCCTTGATCTTCGGGGCGAGCGTGTAGGGCGCGTCGGGCTTGTCGGTGACCAGGCCGCCGCCGTGGAACGACGCGCCGGCGCCGATGCGTTCGGGCACCGTCGCGGCCGTGCGCAGCGCCAGCGCGCCGCCCATGCAGTAGCCCTGGGTGCCGATCTTGCGGCCCTTGTCCACCTCGGGCTGGGCGTCGAGGAACTTGACGAACTCCACGGCGTCCTTCTCGGCGGCGCCGGGCGCGCCGATCGATCCCATCAGCGGGCCGATCTTGGCGAAGGTGGCCTTGTCCTTGAAGTCGACGTTGGCGGCCGTCTCGTAGAACGGGCCCTTGCCGACGCGGTAGAACGGGTTGGGCACCAGCACCGCGTAGCCGCTGGCGGCCAGGCGGCGGCCCATGTCGCGCATCGAGGGCCGCAGGCCGAACGCGTCCGTCCACAGGATCACGGCGGGGTGCCTGCCGGCGGCCGCGGGGTGGAAGTACGCCGCGTCGCAGGTGCCGTCGGGCGTGTTGATGGTGACGTTCTTCTCGGTCACCGCGGGACCGGCCGGCAGGGCGGCCGCGGGCAGGGCGGTGGCCGCCACGCCGGTGGCCACCGTGGCGGCGACGAAGCCGCGCCGGCGCAGGTCGGGCGTGTCGGCGGGGCGGGTGTCGGACTCGGACTGTGCGCTCATGGACTGTTCCTCTCGAGGGGGCGGCCAGGGTGCCGCGGAGGTCGATGAGGATATCGCGGCCGCGTGAAGCCGCGGCCGCGCCAGGGACGCTCGCATCCGAACGCGGAAAAAGCCATGGGTAACCGGTCGCTGCAGCGCGGCCATGGCGCCGCAACGTCGCTACACTAGGGCCACGATGCCAGAAGAACCGAATTCAGTGATGCCTTCGCCGCCGCCGGCTTCGGCCCGGCCGAGCGTCATCCAGCTCGTCTTCCGTGAAAAGGGCGCGCTCTACGCCGCCTACATGCCCATCTTCGCCGAGGGCGGGCTGTTCGTGCCCACCACGCGCGACTACTCGCTGGGCGACGACATCTACCTGCTGCTCACGCTGCCGGGCGACCCGCAGCGCTACCCGGTGGCGGGCAAGGTGGGCTGGCTGACGCCGGCCAACGCGCCGGGCGGCCGCACGCAGGGCGTCGGCGTCCGCTTCCCGGTGGACGAGAAGACGCGCCTGCTCAAGCTGCGCATCGAGGAAGTGCTGGGCACCTCCATCTCGTCGTCGAAGCCCACGCAGACCATCTGAGGCGGTCCCCGTCATCCTGCGCGCAGTCGCGGGATCCACGACCGCCGAAGCCTTCCCCGAGAGTGGATCCCGCGACTGCGCGCAGGATGACGCCTGAGCCATGTACATCGACTCCCACTGCCATCTCGCGTTCCCCGAGCTGAACCAGCGCCTGGACGCCATCCTCGCCGACATGCGCGCCGCCGACGTCGGCGGCGCGCTGTGCATCTGCACCAGCATGGACGAGTTCGAGTCCGTGCACGCGCTGGCCGCCGCCCACGACAACCTGTGGGCCAGCGTGGGCGTGCACCCCGACACCGAGGCCATGGACGAGCCCGACGTGGCCTGGCTGTGCGAACGCGCCGCCCGCCCGCGCGTGATCGCGATCGGCGAGACGGGCCTCGACTACTACCGCCTCGAGGGCCGCAGCATCGCCGACATGGAATGGCAGCGCGAGCGCTTCCGCGTGCACATCCGCGCCGGCCGCCAGCGCGATCTCCCGCTGGTGATCCACACCCGCCAGGCCAGCGACGACACGCTGGCCGTGCTGCGCGACGGGAACGCGGGCCCGGGCCCGGCCTCGCGCGGCGTGTTCCATTGCTTCACCGAATCGATGGACGTCGCGCGGGCGGCGCTGGACCTCGGCTTCCACATCTCGTTCTCCGGCATCCTCACCTTCAAGACCGCGGCCGAGCTGCGCGAGGTGGCGCGCTACGTGCCGCTGGATCGCTGCCTGATCGAGACCGACAGCCCCTACCTGGCGCCGGTGCCGCACCGCGGCAAGACCAACACGCCCGCCTGGGTGCCGCACGTGGCGCACCTGATCGCCGAGCTGAAGGGCGTTTCCTCCGCGGCCGTCGCCGACGCGACGCGCTTAAACTTCGAGCAACTTTTCCGTGTGACAGTCCCGGAGAGGGTTTGAACGCCCTCTGCCAGCCTGAGCCCGCCCCATCGGCCTCGTCGCGCATCCACCGAGACCTTCACGCCATGTCCCTTCGCCTCCGCCTGTCCGCCGCCATCGCCATCTGCGCGCTGTCCGCCTGCACCGCCTTTGCCGGCACCTACGACAGCGTCGACTTCTTCCGCGCCGTCAACGTCGACAACGCCGACGCCGTCTCGCGAATGCTCGCCGCCGGGCTCGATCCGAACCAGCTCGACACGCACGGCCAGCCCGCGCTGATCCTGGCGCTGCAGGGCGAGTCGCTGAAGGTGGCCAAGGTGTTGTGGGACGCCAAAGGCATCCAGATCGACATCCGCAACCACGCCGGCGAGACGCCGCTGATGATGGCCGCGCTCAAGGCCGAGGTCGACGCCGCCACGGCGCTGGTGGCGCACGGCGCCGCGGTGCAGAAGGACGGCTGGTCGCCGCTGCACTACGCGGCCACCGGCGGCAGCGCGGCCATCGTCAGGCTGCTGCTCGCGAAGGGCGCCGTGCTGGAGGCGCGCTCGCCCAACGGCTCCACGCCGCTGATGATGGCGGCGCGCTACGGCAACGAGGAGGCGGTGGACGCCCTGCTGGCCGCCGGCGGCGACCGCACGCTGAAGAACGACCTGGGCATGGACGCGTCGGCGTTCGCGGCGAGCGCCGGGCGCGAGCGGCTGGCGGCACGACTGAAGCCGGGCGTGGCGGCGAAGTAGTCGCGCCGCCGGCGCGTCAGGCGGACGCGGCCCGGCGCGCCACGGCCACGGCACGCCACTGCGCGGCGTCGATCCGGTAGGTCGTCACCTCCTTGCCGTACCAGCGCTGCAGGCCCTGCGGCTGCATGCCCAGCCGCTCCATGACGGTCGACGAGGCCTTGTTGTCGGGGTGGCAGACCGCCAGCAGCTCGTCGGCGTGCAGCGCGTCGAACGCGTGGGCGGCGATCGCGAACGCGGCCTCGCTGGCATAGCCGCGGCCCTGGTGCTCGCGGCGCAGCCGCCAGCCGATCTCCAGCGGGCAGTCCAGGTCTGGTTGCAACGTGGCCTCGCGGCGCAGGTTCTGCAGGATGCCCGCGCCCGCCAGTTCGCCGGTGTCTCGAACGATGAGCGCCCACCACGCGTAGCCGAGCGCGGCCCAACGCGCCTTCACGCGCTCGATGACGGCGCGCGATTCGTCCACCGTCTCGGGCTTGCCGGAGAGGTAGCGCATCACCTCGGGGTCGGAGTTCATCGCGTTGAATTCCTCGAGGTGGATGTCGGACAGCGGCTCCAGGCGCAGGCGGGCGGTGGTGAGGATCGTCATCGTGCGGCGAGCATACCCGCCGGTGCGGCGATCAAGAATTCCCGACGTCTCGCGCGCGTCCGCCAACGATCGAAAAGAAGGGCGTTCCCCGCGCGAGTCTCCCTGCGGCGAGGCCGCGGGCGCGGCATCGATTCCGACCCCTGTGTAGGAAGTTCGCCGACACGCGGTCTGGCGCCGGGCCGACTACAGATTCGAAGGGGCGGGCCCTAGAGTCCAGTCCATGGAATGAAGCAGTTTTTCACCGCTTCGTCCGACGATTGCCCTGGAGTACCGATCATGCAAGCCTCGACCCGCTCGAACCCGTTCGTGATGATGACCGACCCGGAGACCATCCTCCAGGCCGTCGAACGTTCGGAACGCCTGAATCGCCTGAACCGCAAGGTCTACCGTCCGCTGGATCGTCCGCTGATCCCGAAGATCGGCGCGAAGGACCTGGCGGCCTTCGACAACGAGATCGACTCCGAGATCGAAGACGACGCGGTCGAATCGCTGGGCACCGAACTGATCTGAGCGACCACCTCAGAGGTTGTCGGACAGCGGGATCGACGCGCCGGCCTCGTCGGCCGCGATCGCCACGATCAGCTGTGCCAGGTCGACCCGCAGGCGCGCCAGCGTGTCGGGCGGCAGCGACTTCAGGGCATCGGGCAGCAGGCCCGCGAACGGGCCGGGCGCATTCTTGAGCACCTTGGCGCCGGCGGGCAGCAGGTTCAGCTGCACCGCGCGGCGGTCGGCGCCCTGCTTGACGGCGCTCACCATGCCGCGGTCGATCAGCGTGCGCACCAGGTTGCTGGCGGTGGACTGGTGGATGGACATGGCCTTGGCCAGCGCGCCCACGCCGATGCCGGGTTGCTCGCGCACGACGCTCAGCGCCCAGACCTGGGCGCCGCCCATTCCCACCGTCTTCTCCACCTGCTGGAAGTGCGACTTGACGGCGTTGAACACCTGGCGGAACTGGCGCAGCACGGCGACGGCCGCCTCCTCGCTGTCGTTGGCGGCGGCGATGGCGGGCTTGGTGCGAGGAACCATGGGCGGATGATACGTGGCGGCCCTGTCGAGCAAGGTCACGCGTTCGGGGGTGTTCGCGGGCGGAACGCGGAAGCGCGGCGCACAAAAAAGCGGACGCCCGTCAAGGCGTCCGAAGCTGAGATGAACCCAGCGCTCCCGAAAACGACCGGCGCACCACACGCCGGTCGACACACACTCATTTGGCCGGGTAGACGAAGTCCGCCCGACGGTTCTCCTGCCACGCGGCCTCGTCGTGCCCCGTGGCCTTGGGCTTTTCCTTGCCGTAGCTGATGGCCTCGACCTGCGCGTCCTGGACGCCCAGCAAGCCGAGCGCGCTCTTGACGCTCTGCGCACGGCGTTGGCCGAGCGCCAGGTTGTATTCGCTGCCGCCGCGCTCGTCGGTGTTGCCGGAGACGGTGACGTGCACCTCCGGATGCTGGGACAGGTAGCGGCCCTGCAGTTCGACGACGGCCTTGTCGGAGGCGTTGAACGTGTCCTTGTCGAACGGGAAGTAGACGCTGCGCTGCTGCGAGACCGGGTTGTTCGGGTCGAGGTAGGCCGGCAGCGGCGTGGCGGCCGGCGGGGCGACCGGGGCCGGCGCCGGCGCGGCGGCGGGTGCCGGCGTGGCCGCGACGACCGGGGCCGGCGCGGGCGGCGGGGCGACCGGCGTGCTGGCGCAGGCGGCCAGGGCCAGCGCGGCGGCGGCGGGCGCGGCGGCAGTGGCGATGCGGGCGAAGACGGCGGTGAGGGCAGCGTTTTGCATGGAAGGCGGGCCGCGGTGCGGCGGTTGGGGATGACGACTCGACCTTAACAGGCACATTTATACAAATGCAAACAGGGTCTTGCGGCAGGCTTGCGATTCGCCTTCAATCGCTGGTCAGCCGCGGGTCGGGTTCGAGCCTTGCCGGCGCCGGACCGTCACCGCTGTCCGGGTAGGAGTGCCTCGCGAAGGATTTGTTCCGTGAACCGAATGAAAACCGATTGCGTCATCGCCGGGGGCGGTCCGGCCGGCATGATGATGGGCTACCTGCTGGCCCGCGCCGGCGTCGACGTGGTGGTGCTGGAGAAGCACGCCGACTTCCTGCGCGACTTCCGCGGCGACACCATCCACCCGTCCACGCTGGACGTGATGCACGAGCTGGGCCTGCTGGAGGAGTTCCTGCGCCGCCCCCACGACGAACTGCGCGACGTGTCCGTGCGCGTCGGCAGGGAACAGGCGCACATCGCCGACTTCCGCCACGTCCCCACGCACTGCAGGTTCCTGATGATGATGCCGCAGTGGGACTTCCTCGACTTCCTCGCGGGCCACGCCGGGAAGCTCCCCACCTTCCACCTGGTGATGCAGGCGGCCGCCCACACGCTCGTGCAGGACGGCGGCCGGGTGGCGGGCCTGGTCGCGCGGACGTCCGACGGCGACCTGGAGGTGCGCGCCGCGCTGGTCGTTGGCGCCGACGGCCGCCATTCGACGATCCGCGAGCAGGCCGGCCTCGAGCCGCAGGACTTCGGGGCGCCGATGGACGTGCTGTGGATGCGCGTGTCGCGCCGGCCCGATGATCCGCCCGACCTGTTCGGCCAGATCGACGCCGGTCGCATGCTGGTGATGATCGCGCGCGGCGACTACTGGCAATGCGCGCTGCTGATCCCCAAGGGCTCGTTCGACGCCGTGCACGGGCGCGGCATGGAGGCGCTGCACGCCTCGATCCTGGGGCTGTCGCCGTGGCTGGGCGAGCGCGTGAAGGAGCTGGTCGACTGGGACCAGGCCAAGCTGCTGGCCGTGACGGTCGACCGGCTGCGCGAATGGGCCCGGCCGGGCCTTCTTTGCATCGGCGACGCCGCGCACGCGATGTCGCCCATCGGCGGCGTGGGCATCAACCTGGCCGTGCAGGACGCGGTGGCGGCGGCACGGCTGCTGGCCGGGCCGCTGCGCGAGGGCACGCTCGACCTCGCGGCGCTGCAACGCGTGCAGCGCCGCCGCGAGTGGCCGGTGCGCGTGGTGCAGCGCATGCAACTGACGCTGCAGGACCGGCTGATCGCGCCCGTCCTGGCCACCCAGGGACCGGTGCGCATGCCGGGCTTCCTGAAGCTGGTGAACCGCGTGCCGCTGCTGCGCCGCATCCCCGCGTGGTTCATCGGCGTGGGCGTGCGGCGCGAGCACGTGGCATAGGGACGGCGGTACTGGTCAAGCCGTTCTCGCCCGAGGAACTGGAGCTGGCGGCGACCAGCGCGCTCGCCGACGACCGCCTTCGGTCGGTCAGACGCCGATCGCCGACAGCATCAGGAACGCGGCGAACAGCACGAAGTGCGTCAGGCCCTCGATGGCGTTGGTCTCGCCGTCGTGGATGTTGATCGTGGCCACGAGCAGCGTGAGGAACGTCATCACCATCTGCGGCACCGTGAGCGCCATCGCGATCGGATGGTGGGTGAGCAGCGCCAGGGCCTCGATCACCGGCACCGTGAGGACGACCGTGGACAGCGACGCGCCCAGCGCGATGTTGACCACCGGCTGCATGCGGTTGCCCAGCGCGGCCCGCAGCGCGGTGAGGATCTCGGGGCTGGCCGAGATCGTCGCCACCACCAGCGGCGCGAGGATCGGCGGCGCGCCGGTGCCGGCCAGGCCGGTCTCCAGCGTCCTGGCCATCACCTCCGACAGGAGCCCGATCAGCACGATGCCCGCGGCGATGCCGGTGAGCGGCGGCGCGAGGCCGCCCGCGGGATGCGCCGCGCCGTGCGACGCCTCGTGCGCGGCGAGCGCCGTCGCACCCTGCGGCTTCTGCGCGTAGCTGTAGCTGAAGAAGTAGCTGTGGCGCCCGGTCTGCAGGCGCAGGAACAGGCCGTACAGCAGCACCATCACGATGATCGTGAACAGCGAGTAGGCCTGCCAGTGCGCGGCCGGCACGAAGGCGGGCAGCACCATCGACACGCCGAGGCCGGTGAGGATCATCACGACGTAGGTGTTGCCCGAGTCGACGTTGTACGGCTGCTCGCCGTGGCGCAGGCCGCCCAGCAGCGCCGACAGTCCCAGCAGCGCGTTGATGTCCAGCATCACCGCCGAATAGATCGTGTCGCGCGCGAGCGTGGGCGAGGGCGACTCCTGCATGATGATGGCCAGGATCACCACCTCCACCAGCACGGCGCTGAGCGTGAGCACCATCGTGCCGTAGGGCTCGCCCAGCCGCTCGGCCAGCGTCTCCGCGTGATGCGCCACGCGCACCGACGCGAACAGGATCGCCACGATCAGCGCGATCGATGCGGCGAGCGACACGCCCTGTCCGGCCGCCACGATCGCGTGCTCCATCGGCCAGGCCACGCACAGGGCGGCGGCCGCTGTCAGGAGGGACGATTCGCGGCGCAGGAGCGTGAGCATTCAGGTCGGATTCAGGATGGAGGAGCGCCGATCATAGGGGATCGAGGCGTTCGGCCCGGCCGGCGTCGAGCGTGACGGAATGCGCGGTCGACCCCGGGCAAGCGCGGCGTCGCGACAGGGAAAACACCGCACCACGAGGGGTGCACTGTCGACAACAATAGCGACGGAACATTCGCTTTCCGACGCGCTGGAGGGCAGGGTCGGATGCGATCGTGCTCCGGACATCTCGCGATGCCAGGAGCCCGAAGTACTTCCTGAGGTGATGTTCCGGGGTGAAATTTTAGGGGCCGCGAATCGCGGCCCTTTTTTCGTCCGGCTGACCCGTCCTGATCTGCGTTGACACCTTTCATCCTCAAAAGGAGGCAGGTGTGATGGATACAGGTTCCAAACGGACCCAGCGCGACTACGCGTTGGCCTTCAAGTTGGCGGTCGTCGAGCAGGTGG
>Ga0209455_1000386_pt1 | contig 39294 bp, 29 predicted proteins | sample AraplaCol_mCL_r2_FD_184275 | JGI IMG/M metagenome (GOLD analysis project Ga0209455, IMG submission 184275) | Arabidopsis root microbial communities from North Carolina, USA - plate scrape CL_Col_mCL_r2 (SPAdes) (version 2) | ecosystem: Host-associated > Plants > Roots > Endosphere | place: USA... | reverse complement strand
TTCGGCACGCGCTTCGACAATCGGCAAACATTGAACCGCTTGCTGGATGCGGTGAAGTCGACCGCCTTGTCCTTCGACGGCGCGACCCACCGGACCATGCTGCGCGATGATGCCTATTGGTTTATCCGGCTGGGCGCAGCGATCGAGCGCGCGGACAACACCGCCCGCCTGCTCGACGTTAAATATCATCTGCTGCTGCCACGCGACGAGCCGGTCGGCGGCAGCCTCGATTATTTCCAGTGGACCACCATCCTGCGCACCGTCTCGGCATTGACCGCCTATCGTCACGTCTATCGCGACAGCGTGAAGCCCTGGCTGGTGGCGGATCTCCTGATCCTCAATCGGCGCATGCCGCGCTCGCTTGCGGCATGCGCGCAGGACATGATGTCCTTCCTCGATCAGCTTGCGAGCCTCACCGGGCGGCGCGGCCCCGCGCACCGTCAGGCGGTGGCGATAGTGGGCCGCTTCGCCAATGCCCGGATCGAGACGATCTTCGCCAACGGCCTGCACGAGGCGGTGCAGGATTTCACGCGCGAAAATAACCGTCTGGGCATGCTCATCGCCGAACAATATCTGTTCTGAACCATGCGAATCCGGATCGATCATCGCACGACCTATCGTTACGACGCCCCCGCATCCAGCCTGGTGCAGGCGCTGCGCGTGACGCCGGGCGAGCATGCCGGACAGCATGTGGTTGACTGGCGCGTGGACAGCGACATCGACGGCAGCTTCCACGAAAGTCGCGATTCCTTCGGCAATCGCGTGACCATGTTCTACGCCGACGGACCGGTGAATGCGGTGACCCTGTCCGTAACGGGGATTGTCGACGTCAGCGACACGGCCGGCGTGATCCATGCGGAGGAGACGCTGCCGCCTGCGGCCTATCTCCGCCCGACCGACCTTACGCGGCCCGACGCGGGAATCGTGGCGCTGGCCGAGCGTTTCGCGGGCGAGACCCCGCTGACCGCGCTGCATGAACTGTGCGTCTATATCTACAGCGAGATGCGGTTCGAAGTCGGGCTGACCAATACCGGCACCAGCGCCGCGTGCGCCCTCGCCGAAGGGCATGGCGTGTGTCAGGATTTCGCGCATATCTTCATCGCCGCCGCGCGCCAGCTCGGGATACCGGCGCGGTACGTCTCCGGCCATCTCGTGCGCGACGAGGCGCAGGAGGCGGCGCATGCCTGGGCGGAGGCCTATGTGCCCGAGCTCGGCTGGGTCGGCTTCGATCCCACTAACGGAATTTCGCCCACGGATCATTATCTGCGCGTCGCGATCGGGCTGGACTATCTCGATGCCGCGCCGATACGAGGGGCGCGGCGCGGGGGCGGGACCGAGAGTCTCGAGGTGAGCGTCGATGCGGCGGCGGCGATGCGTCAGTCGCAGGCTTAAGAGGCGAGGGGCGCGTGACGTATTGCGTGGGTATCTTGGTGCGGGAGGGCCTGGCGATGCTGGCCGATACGCGCACCAACGCGGGGGTCGACAATATTTCCACCTACCGCAAGCTGCGCGTCTACGGGAATGACGGCAAAAGGCTGATCGCAATCGCGTCCGCGGGCAGCCTGTCCACCACCCAGGCTGCGATCCAGCGCCTGTCGCATGGCATCCACAATCCCGAGACGGGCGAAGTCGAGACGCTCGATACCGTGCCCGACATCTTCTCCGCCGCCTTGGCCGCGGGCCGGGCGCTGCGTGCTTCGCGCGACGCGATGGCCGGGTTGCAGGCGGAAGACGTCAATTTTGAATCGACCTTCCTCGTCGGCGGCTCGATCGATGGCGAGAAGACGCGGCTGTTCCTGGTTTATTCGGCGGGCAACGCGATCGAATGCGGGTCGGACACACCCTATTTGCAGATCGGCGAGAACAAGTATGGCAAGCCGATCATCGACCGCGCCCTGCGCTGGGACACCGACCTCAAGGAAGCGGTGAAGATCGCCTTGATCTCCTTCGATTCGACGATGCGCTCCAACCTCGCGGTTGGCCTGCCGCTCGACCTGATGATCGCGCGGATGGGCCAGGGGCAGGCCGACACTCTGATCCGCATCGACGACAGCGACCCCTATTTCCATGATCTGTCGCAGCGATGGTCCGATGCGCTCGCCCATGCGCGTGAAGAAATACCTGCCCCGCCTTATTGAGTGCGGTACTGGCGCGGCTCCGGCGTAAGCGCCCGAATATCCGCGCCGGTTGCTCCTTCCGCCGCTTTCCGCTAACGGCCCGACCCCATGCTTACCTTCCTTCTTGTCGTTCACCTGCTCGTCACGATCGCGCTGGTTGCCTTCATCCTGATGCAGCGGTCCGAGGGCGGCGGCCTCACCTCTGGCGGCAATCCGGGCGGGCTGATGAGCGCGCGCGGTGCGGCCGACTTCCTGACGCGCACCACGGCGATCCTGGCGACGGTCTTCGTCCTGCTTTCGATCACGCTCGCGGCGCTGGCGACGATGCAGAAGACGGGCGGCAAGATCGATACCAGCCTGTCGCAGCAGACCGCGCCGGTTTCGGGCCCGACGCCGGCATCGCCCGCGTCGGTCGCTCCCGCTGCCCCTGCAAGCAACAGCAGCGTTCCGCTCGCGCACTAAGAGCCGAAGGGCTCCTGCGAAAAATAAAATTGTGGAGGGTTGGGTTAGGCCCCTTGCCTGATCCGGATTCGGGTCGCTAAGCCCATCCTCCCATGGCGCGGTTCATTTTCATAACCGGCGGCGTGGTCTCCTCGCTTGGCAAGGGCCTTATGGCGGCGTCGCTCGCGGCGCTCTTGCAGGCGCGCGGATACCGTGTGCGCATTCGGAAATTCGATCCTTATCTCAACGTCGATCCGGGCACGATGAGCCCGTATCAGCACGGCGAGGTCTACGTCACCGACGACGGTGCCGAGACGGACCTCGATCTGGGGCATTACGAACGGTTCACCGGCGTGCCCTCGCGCCAGTCGGACAACATAACCTCGGGCCGGATCTATCAGTCGATCATCCAGCGCGAACGGCGTGGCGACTATCTCGGCGCGACCGTGCAGGTGATCCCGCATGTGACCGACGCGATCAAGGAATTCGCGCGCGCCGAGGTCGACGATCTCGATTTCGTGCTGTGCGAGATCGGCGGCACCGTCGGCGATATCGAGAGCTTGCCGTTCATGGAGGCGATCCGCCAGCTCAGGAACGATCTCGGCCGCGACCAGACCTGCTTCGTCCACCTGACTTTGGTGCCGTACATCGCGGCGGCGGGCGAACTGAAGACCAAGCCGACCCAGCATAGCGTGCGCGACCTCACCAGCCTCGGTATCCAGCCCGACGTGCTGGTCTGCCGCTGCGAGCGCGAACTGCCGGAGAATGAGCGCGCCAAGATCGCGCTCTTCTGCAACGTGCCCAAGAGCGCGGTCATTCCCGCGCTGGACGCGACAAGCATCTATGCGGTGCCGATCCAGTATAGCGCGGCCGGCCTTGACGAGGCGGTGCTGAACGCCTTCCGGATCGAACCAGGCCCGGCGCCCGATCTGCGGCGCTGGCACGACATCGTCGACGCGCTCGAAAACCCCGAGGGCGAGGTCACGATTGGCGTGGTCGGCAAATATGTCGGCCTGCCCGATGCCTACAAGTCGCTGCACGAGGCGCTCGTCCATGGCGGCATCGCCAACCGGGTGAAGGTCAATATTCGCTGGCTCGACGCTGAACTGTTCGAGCAGGACGAGGACGAGATCGCCGCCAAGCTCGAGCCGATGAACGCGATCCTCGTCCCCGGCGGGTTCGGCGAACGCGGCAGCGAGGGCAAGATCGCCAGCGTCACTTTCGCGCGCGAGCGCAAGGTGCCCTATTTCGGGATATGCCTCGGCATGCAGATGGCCTGCATCGAAGGCGCGCGGAATACCGCAGGCATCGAAAAGGCCTCGACCACCGAATTCGGCCCGACGGACGAGCCTGTGGTGGGCATGATCACCGAATGGATGAGCGCGGACGGCTTGCAGAAGCGCGCCGAGGGCGGCGATCTGGGCGGCACGATGCGTTTGGGCGCCTATGACGCCAAGCTAACCGGCAACAGCCATGTCGCATCGGTCTATGGCGCGAACGAGATTTCGGAGCGGCATCGTCACCGTTACGAGGTCAACGTCCATTACCGACCCGCGCTGGAAGAGGGTGGGTTGGTTTTCTCCGGCATGTCACCCGATGGCGAGTTGCCCGAGATCGTCGAGCGGCCCGACCATCCCTGGTTCATTGGCGTCCAGTTCCATCCGGAACTGAAATCGAAACCGTTCGACCCGCATCCCCTGTTCGCGAGCTTCATCGAAGCCGCGCTCAAGCAGAGCCGCCTGGTCTGATCGTCAGACGCGCAAGATAGCGCGCAGTATCGGTTCGAGGATCGTCGCCGCGCCCTGTTCGGTGTTGGCGAGCAGAGTGAGGTCGGCCCGGTCGTCGGGGAAATGGAACAGCCACGCGTCAAAGCCCGGGGCCTGCCCGCGCTGCCAGTAAGCCCGCCGGCCGAACAGGCGCCCCACCTCCAGCGCGAAGCCGCGGCCACGGCGACCGAGGAAGGGATCGAGGATCGGGCACGCACTGCTTTGCGCGCTCGCGGTCGTCATCAGCTCGACAGTGCTGCGCGACAGCAGCCGGCCGCTATACAATGCGCGGTTCCACAAGAGCAGGTCGCCGGCATGGGTGTAGAGCCCGTCAGCGGCGGTTGCACCATGATCCGGGCCGGCATTGTGGAAATCGTGTGCGCGGTCTGACGCAAGCCGATAGCCGGAGGCGCGGTGCGGGATGATCTGGCTCGGATGGGCGAAGCGGCTGGCGAACATGCCTGCCGGGACGAGCAGATGCTCGGTCGCGAAGGCGGCGAAGCTTTCGCCCGTCACTTGCTCGACGATTCTGCCGAGAAGGGCATAGGCCGCTGTGTCCGCGAGCAGCAGCTCGCGCAGACTGACCTGATCGGCGCCGGGCTCGCCCGGCAGGAAGATATCGACATTGTCGTGCAGGCTAAGCTCGCTCCGCTCGGCCAGTAACAAAATCGCGGCGGCGGTGATCTGACGCGTGCAGGCGCCGGCGCGAAACAGGGTCTCGCCATCGACCAGGGTCTGCGTTTCGAGATTGGCGTGGCCGAAGCCGACGCTGGCGGGGCTCTTGATCGGGAGGCAGAAGCCTAGTTCGATCCCCGCGGCATAGCCGCCAGCGACCGCGGATTCGGTGATGGTTTCTAGCGTGCAGGGCAAAGGCGCTGCCTCGCCGGGGGACCGGTCGGACGAGGTCCACCAGCCAATGGCGGACGCGGTACGCTGCAGCAGGGAGCGGCTGGTCTGAAGCATGGCATCACCCTTCGAGGCGGTGTCGCAAACCTTCTGACAGCCCGAAGCTGAACGTTCAATTACAATTGTAGTCGTTTCGTCGCAGAAGCAAAAACCAGATCGGATGGTCAGGGTGCAATCACTAGATGAACGTGTCACAAGCCGATGCGATGTCCGAACCGCTTACCGATGCCGACTTCGCCGCTTTGTCCGGCTTCCGCCATGCTCTGCGGCGTTTCCTGCAATTCAGTGGCGATGCCGCGGTCGCGGCGGGACTGACGCCGCAGCAGCATCAGGCGTTGTTGGCGATCCGCGCGAGCGATGCACAGGAAATGCTTGTCGGCGCACTTGCTGAGCGGCTGCTGCTGCGGCCGCACAGCGCGACCGAATTGGTCAACCGGATGGAGAAGCTCGATCTCGTCCGGCGCGTGGTGGGCCAGACCGACCGGCGCCAGGTGACGATCCGGCTTACGGCCAAGGGCGATCAGTTGCTGAATGGCCTGACCGCGGCGCATCGCGCCGAACTGCGGCGCCTGCGCCCGATGCTCACCGAGCTGATGGGGAAGTTGTAAGCCGACGCTCAGTTGAGTTCGGCAATCAACGCGCTGGTTTGCGCGTTGCTGCTGTCGGCGCTGTTGGCGGCATCGACGGCCACGTTGGCCTCGTCGCTCCTGGCGAAATGCGCAGCGCTCAGGCAGATGCCCGCCGCCCAGATCAGGGCGGCCCAGCGGCTGCGGAAGATGTAGCGCATCGGGATCACGGCGCACTTCTAGCGGGATCAGGGTTGAGAAGCGGTAAACCCGCTTTCCGCTACCGCGTCACGGGATCGGACGGCTCCGGCGGAAGCGGATCGATCGGCTCGGGGATCGGGTCGTCGATCGGCAGATCGGTCGGGATTTCGGGTGTCGGAGGCGTGCTGGCCATCGAAACTCTCCTTCAGCTATCCAAACGCCCCGCCTCCGGCTTCGTGCCTTCCTGTTTGTTCCGCTCACGCGGGAGCTGCACCGGCGCGCAGCCGGGGGGCGGTGCCGCAGGATCAAATCCCTTAGCTATGCAGCCGATCGACCGGGGTTACGAACTTGTAGATCGTGGTCGATTTGAACACCTGGCCCGGGCGCAGTACCGTTGTCGGCCACTCGGGATGATTGGGGCTGTCGGCCAGATGCTGCGTCTCCAGCGCGAAGCCACCATATTGAATATAGGGTTTGCCGCTGGGCCCCTTGTCGATCCCGCGCAACTGGTTGCCCGTAAAGAATTGGATCGAAGGCTCGGTCGTATAGACCTCCATCGTCCGGCCCGACGCAGGCTCGGTCACACGTGCGGCCAGCACCGGCTTCTTCCGTGGCGCGTTGGCAAGGATGTACGGGGTATCGTAGCCGCCCATTCTCATCGCCTTCAGCGCTTCGATGCCGTCGCGCATCATATGAGGATCGCGCAGGTCGAAGGGCCCTGTTGCCGCGATGATGTTGCCGGTCGGCAGCGCCATCCTGTCGGTTTCGGCGATGCTGTTGGCGCGGATCTGGATGAGATGTCCGCCGACATCACCATTCCCCTCGCCGGCAAGGTTGAAATAGGTATGGTTCGTGAGGTTGAGCACGGTCGGCTTGGTCGTGGTCGCGCGATAGTCGATCCGCAGCTCGTCATTCTCGGTCAGCGTGTAGCGCATCTTGACGACGAGCTTGCCGGGAAAACCCTGATCGCCATCGGGACTGACCAGCGTGAGCACCGCGCCGTGATTGATGCCGAGCGGACGCATCGACACGCTCCAATAGCGCGCATTATAACCCGGATTGCCGCCGTGGAGCAGATGGGGGCCGTTGTTCGGCTTGAAGGTGTATGTGTGGCCGTCGAGCGTGAAGCGCGCATTGCCGATGCGGTTCGCGTAGCGGCCGATCGGCGAGCCGAAGCCATAAGAATTGCGCGCCTCATATTCGGTCGCGCTCTGGAAGCCGAGCACCACGTCGGCGCGCTTGCCCGCGCGATCGGGTGTGTCGATCTCGGTGATCAGCCCGCCATAATCGGTGAATTGCACGCGCATCCCGTGCTTGTTGGTGAGCGTGTAGAGGCGCGCGGTGCGGCCGTCCGAGGTCTTGCCGAAGCTGGTCGAACCGCCGATCAGTCGGCCGGCAAGGCCACGCGGTGCGGCGATGGCGGGAGCGGAAACAAGGGCCGCAACCGCGGCAATCGCAACAAACCTCACTGAGCCTTATCCTTCGCGTAGAGTTGGTTCACCGCAAGCACCAGGAACATGTAATTGGTCTCGCCACCGCCGAGCACATATTCGGTCTGCTGCCAGAAGTAAGGCCAAACCTTGAGCTCGGGCAAATCGGGGCGGATGAGGGCCGTGCCCGAGACCACGCCGCCGGGAATATAGGTCCAATCGGCGCGGTTGAAGCCGTAGGCGACGGTCGCCGAATGCGCGCCCACGCCGCTGGCGAAGGAGGCATTATTCTCGCCCGGGTGGACGCCAAGCACGAAGTTGAGCGCGTTCACGAAATTGGAGACCGGGACCAGATCGGGCCAGCCCTTGTGAAGCAGCCATTGCTTCACGCCGAACTCCTGGATCGTCCAGCCCGCGCCCCAGATATCGGGCTTGTAGGGCACGCCATAGGGCGAATCCGCCTTGGCGCTGGCGGCGAGCTTCGTCTCGTAGGCGGCGACCGCAGCGCGCAGGTCACTTCTGAAACGGGCATCGGGCACCTTGTCGATCACCGAGGCAATCGCCCAGCCGGCGCGATCGACATGGGCTACGATGTCGCCCTTCATCGCGATCAGCCGGTCCATGTACGGCTTCTCGCCGGTAGTCAGATACAGTTCGGACAAAGCCAGTACCTTGCCCTCGACATCGGTCGCGCGGTCGATCGCCTTGCTCTCGATATCGCGCGCGGCCGCGAGCGCATCGGCGGCGACCTTGGGATCGCGGCTCTTCATCACGCGCGCTACGGTCGCGAGTTGGCCCGCCACCATGATCTCGCGATTGGGATTGTCCTCGGTGAAGACCAGCCGGTCGTCGGCGGGGATCGGCACGTTCTGGAAATAATTGCCCAGCCCCTCGACGGGCTTGCCGACCACGTTGTCGGTCGAGTTCGCCGCCTCGCCCAGCAACGTATATTGCTTGAGCGTTGCGTCCTGGATGCCGCGATAGAGGCGGCCGAGCGCATGATAGCCGCCGAGCACGGTCAGCAGGCCATGCTCCAGTTGCTGGACCGCATCGTTCTTGCCGTCGGGCTGATGGATCTCGACCAGCTTCTTCGTCTCGTCGATCGTGGTGGCGTCATAGTCGAGGCCGAATTCCTCGACCATCTTCGCCAGCAGCCAGGTTGTGCCCATCTGGCTTTCGACGCGTAGATCGTAATCGCCCGCATCGTGCCAGCCCCCCGCATCCAACCCCGGCACATGCTCGAGCGGCTTGTATTTGGAGAGCGTCGACGGGCCCTGCGCATAGCCGTCGAAGTGATTGAGGTTGGTCGGCGCCATCAGCGCATCGTCGACATGGTCGAGCCCGTGCCAGACGCGATATTTCTCCTCGACCAGCATGTGGCACATTTGGATCGGCAGGAAATATTCGAGCGTCGGCTGCCAGGCGTGGCGGTCATAGACATTGTCGCCGACCTTGAACGGCTGGCTCTCGTGACCGCGGTAGGTGACGACATACATTCCGGGCGTGGTGACGTCGGAGAAGTCCCAGGTGCGATAGCCATAGCGCAGGAAGCGGCCCCAGCTGGTGGGCATACCGTTCTTGACCTCTGTACGGCCGGTGGGCGTTAGCTTCCACAGATGCGCGGTGTCGGTCGCGGTGTCGGTCGGGTCCTGCTCGATCACCAAACGCTTGGGCTGGTGCGTGGTGTAGCCGAGCTGCGATACCTGCAGCACGGGCGCATATTTCCAGCCGGGGATGACGTTGGGCGTAACCGTCCATTCGACAGCACCTTTGGTCGCGCCGGCCGGCACCAGCCCGCGCACGATGAACCAGGCATTGTTGAGGTTGCCGCGCCCGTCGATCAGCGCCAGGCTGCCCGTGTCGCTATGGATGGTGAGGCGCTGCTTGTCGCTTTCCGGCGCGACGATCAGGGTATGCCCCGATCCCAACGGCGCGGCGATCTGTTCGCCGTCGGCGTCGGAGGTCATCGGCCCATCCGCCTGACGCGGGAAGATGCCCGACTGGCCGTCGAGCAGCCAGGATTTGCCGAACAGGTCGCCGGGGAACAGTTCGAGGCTGAAGCCGACTTTGCCGACATATTTGGCGGGCAACGGCTCGTCGAGATCGACGCGGATGCGGAAGGAGTCGCCCTCCAATGGGGTCACACTGACAGTGTAACCCATCTTGAGATCGGGATAGACGATCGGGTTGAAACCCGTCCGATCCTTGCTGGGATCGGGATAGGACAAATGGCGCGACACGGTGTTGGTCGCGGCGTCGATCGTGCGCTCGCCGGTGGCGGGCATGGGCGACCATTGGCCAGGCGAGGCTTCAAGGCGCAGGTCGCCATTGGCTGTGACGCGCACGCCATGCTGGATGATCGTGACGCCGGTCTGATGCCCGTCGGGGTAGTAATCGCTGAACGACATCACGTTCAGCCCCAGCTCGGCGAAATAGCCCTGGTCGTTGAGCTTCAGATTGGGTGCAGCGAGCGCGGGTGCCGCCAAGGCGGTTGCACAAAGGAGCCACTTTTTACCCATCGACATCCCCCTTTTTCTCCGTTCGGCTGAGCTTGTCGAAGCCCCTGTCCTTCTTCCACGCGAAGGCAGGGCAGCCCTTCGACAGGCTCAGGGCGAACGATGCTTATTTGGCTGCTTCAGCCGCCTTCTTCGCATAATAATCCGCCAGCACCGCGAACCCGAGCTTCCGCTCGCCGGTCTCGGAGATCAGGCCCTTGCGGTTCCAGCCTTGCTCGAAGATCGGGTGCTGGCGGCGGGGCGAGCGGAAGTCCTTCAGGACCCAGGGTGTCATCCCGGTCAAAGTCGGAATCTTGTCGGCCATCGCGAGCGTCGCCTTGAGATAGGCGGCCTGATATTCCTCGGACTCCTTCCGCATCGTTACGGGATCGCGGAAGCCGGCCTTGGCGTCGGCGCCCAGTTCAGAAAAGACGAGCGGTTTGTCGGCCGGCACGCGCCAGGTGATCTTGGGCACGTCGGCGAGCTTATCGTCGGTATACCAGCCATTGTAGGTGTTGATCGCGACCACATCGACCTTGGCCGAGAGCGGATCGTTGAGGATCATCTCGGCATGGCCGTCGACCGTGCCGCGCTCGGTGAGCAGCGCCGCCGAAAGCAGGCGGCTCGGATCGATCCGGTGGACGTCGTCGGCCAGCGTGAAGAGGAACTTGTTGCGCGCCTCGCTCACCGGCGTCTCGTTGGCGATCGACCAGATGATGATCGACGCACGGTTACGATCGCGGTCGATCTCCTCGGCCAGCATGTGGCGGGCCTTCTCCAGCACCATCGGGTTGTCGAAGGCCACGCGCCAGTAGATCGGGATCTCGCTCCACACGAGCAGGCCGATCTTGTCGGCTTCGCGCGTCATAACCTCGCTGTGCGGATAGTGGGCGAGGCGAACATAGTTTCCGTGGAGCCCGTCCTTGACCAGGCTCAGCAATTGATGCGCCGCTTCGGGCGTGATCGTGCGGCCGGGATTGGCGCCGATCTCTTCCTCATGGACCGAGATGCCGCGCAAGTAGATCGGCTTGCCGTTGAGCAGGATCTTGCTGCCCTTGGTCTCGATCGTGCGGAAGCCGATCTTGTCGGCCAGCGTATCGCCCGGGCTCGCGACGTTGACGTCATAGAGCTTGGGCGTGTCGGGCGACCAGCGCTGCATGCTGCGCGGCGCCGCGATCGATCCTGACCAGCTGCCGTCCGCGCCGGTCTTGCCCGCCAGCTTCAGATGCAGCTCGGGGACCGTCAGCGTGATCGGCTGGTTGGCGGCATTGGCGCCGTCCAGCTTGGCGTCGATCGCGATCTTGCCGTCCCTGGTCAGGCGCACCCAGGCATCGTCGACATAGGTCGAGGGCACTTCGATCAGGCGGACGCTGCGCGTGATCCCGCCGTAATTCTCCCAGTCGGTGACCGAGGGCGGGATGGTGGTTGCGCTCGCCTGCGAATCGGCGGCGACGACGATGCGGTTCTCGCCCGGATAGAGCTTGCCCGTCACCTCGATGGCGAAGGGGGTGAAGCCGCCCTCGTGCGTGCCGACCTGCTTGCCGTTGAGCCAGACGGTCGCTTTATAATTGACCGCACCGAAGCGCAGGAACTGGCGCATGCCGGGTTTCGGGTGCGCGTCGAACTTGCGCTCATACCAGACCAGGCCCTGATAATAGCGCATCTCCGGCGCGTGGATCAGCCAGGATTGGGGAAGTGTCGCGGTCGGCGACTGGTCCATGTCATATTCGTAAAGGGCGGTCGGATCGGCCTTCATCGCGGCTTCGACGTCGACGTCGGCATAACGGCGGCTGGCTTTGCCCGGCGCCTCGCCATGGAAGCCGGCTTCGCCGTCGCGATAGGGATCGACCGAATAATGCCAGGTCCCGTCCAGGCTGGTCGCGGGGCGCATGTCGGCGGAGGCGAGGATCGCGGCTTGGCAGACGCCTGCACTGCAGATCGCTACCATCATCGCGGCAAGCCGGGGGAAAGCCTTGCGCATCATCCTCTCCTGATCCGGGCAGCATCGCGCGGCTGCCTCTTGTTGTGAGGCCCTATCGGCGTAGCCAAGGCAATGCAATTTCGACCAAATGGTAGCGTTCCCCTCCGTCGATCACCGGCTATAGTGCGGTCCGACGCGTGATCAGCGCGCATGCAGGGAAGGGATACCCGATGGCTGGACGGTTGATGGCTGCGGTGGCGCTGGGCGCGCTGCTGCCGACGGTGGCACAGGGTGCGCCGCGGCTGCTCGATCCGATGTTCGCAGATCATGCCATCGTTCAGCGCGACCGGCCGATCGCGGTCTGGGGTGAAGCCGCTCCCGGCGCGAAGGTGGATATCGCGCTTGGATCCGGCCACGCCATCGCGACCGCTGGCGCGGACGGGCTTTGGCGCGCCGCCTTGCCTGCGATGAAGGCGGGCGGTCCCTACAAGCTTGAGGCGCATTCGGGCAGCGCCGCGCTCACTGTCAGCGACGTGCTGGTCGGTGACGTGTTCCTGTGCTCCGGCCAGTCCAACATGGAATTTCCCGTGATCGGGAGCACGGACGGCAAGGAGGCGGTCGCGCATTCGGCGGACGACGGAATCCGCCTGCTCAGGATCGCGCAATATTCGAGCGCGGTTCCGCTCGCACGGCTGCCGCAGCCCGCGCAGTGGAAGGCCGCAGGGCCCGATAGCAGCGGCCGCTTCTCCGCGGTCTGCTTCTTTATGGCGCAGAATTTGCGCAGCGAGCGGAAGGATGTTCCGATCGGGCTGATCGACAATAGCTGGGGCGGCGCGGCGATCAGCGCCTCGCTGAAGCCGGCCGCGTATGTCGCGACGGGCGGCGATCCCAAGATCGCGTCGATCGTCAGCCTGTTCGGAAAGGACAGCTTTGCCGCCAACCAGCAATGGGGCGACATGTGGCAGGCGTGGTGGACCGCGCACGAGAAGGACCCCGCCGAGGCCACGCCCTGGACCGCGACCTTCAAGCCGGACGCGAGCTGGAAGCCGGTGCCGTCGCTCGACCATTGGGCGACCTGGCACATCCCCGCGCTCGACAATTTCGTCGGCCTGATGTGGTACCGTACCACGGTGACGCTCACCGCGGATCAGGCAGCCAAAGGCGCAACTTTGCTGATGGGTCCGGTCGACGATCTCGACCAGACCTGGGTCAATGGTCATCCGGTCGGGACCGGCTGGGGCACACCGCAGCGGCGCTACGCGCTGGCGCCGGGCATGCTGGTCGCGGGCGAGAATGTGATCGTCGTCAACGATTTCAACACCTGGGCCGATGGCGGTGTCTGGGGCCCAGCCGAAACGCGCGGGATCGAATTTGCCGATGGCAGCCGCGTTCCGCTCGACGGCCAATGGCTCTACCGCCAGGTGAGCGAGTTCAAGGACCTGCCGCCGCGCGCGCCCTGGGATGCGATCGCGGGCGTGGGGACGATCCAGAACGGCATGGTGACGCCGTTGGGCGCCTACGGGCTCAAGGGCGCGGCCTGGTATCAGGGGGAGACCGACTCGCCGTCCCGGCTGGCTTACGCCCCCAAGCTGCGGGCCCTGATCGCCCAATGGCGCACCGATTTCGGCAAGGACCTGCCCGTCGTCGTGGTCCAGCTCCCCAATTTCGGCCCGCTGACGACCCCGCCGGTGGACAGCGAGTGGGCGGGGCTGCGCGAGGCGCAACGCCGCGCGGTCGCGGGCGATCCGCATGCGACTTTGGTCGTGACGATCGACCTGGGGGAGCCTGGTAATCTTCACCCGCGCAACAAGCGCCCGGTCGGCGCGCGCATGGCGCGGGCGATGGATCATATCGCTTATGGCGCGAAGCGTTCTGCCTCGGGGCCGGAACCGGTCGTGGCCAAGCGCGAGGGTAAGGGCATTGTCGTCAGCTTCGCGGGCATCGACGGCAAGCTGCAGGCGCAGGGCAATGACGCGGTGCCGTTCGAATTGTGCGGCGACAGCGACAAGAGCTGCCATGTCGTACCGGGCCATGTTGAAGGCGACCGGATCGTGCTCGCCGCCGACGCATCGGCAAAGCGCGTGCGCTATTGCTGGGCGGATAGCCCGATCTGCACCGTCGGCGATGCTAGCCTGCCTGCGACGCCGTTCGAGCTCGAGATACGCTAGGCCTCAATTTCGCGAGGCTTGGCTGGGCTATGTCAATCCGCCGCAAGCCAGGCATCGCTACAGATCAGAATGAGTTCCCGCCGCGCAGCCGGCTGGCTCAAATGCGCTTCGACAGCCTCCCGGTCCTGCGCCGGCAAATGGCGGATGACCTCCGAAACGCTGCGGTACTTACCCGACCTTGCCAGTTCAAACGCCCGATCGATCGCGGAATTGCTTGCCATCGCCCCTCTCTAGCGCAAGCGGGCGTCCGGGCAAGCAAGCCTGTTCGGACAGGTGATCTCTTACGGCGGCTGCGTCCCAAACTGCGGCTAGCGTCGCACGCGGTAGACCGCCGAGTTTCCATCGGTCCAGATCAATTGGAGATCGGGCGCATGCGCGGCGCCGGGCGGAAAGCCGATCGTCCATACGTGCGTGAAGCCCGCGCGGGGGAATGTCCTTATCGCCGTACCGAAGCGTGAGCCCATCACGGCACAGACGGCCGGATACACAAGTTGAGAGGGATCGGCCAAATAAGGCTGCGCGGCAAGGTTGCGAATGCGCAGCAATTGCTGCCCTTCCAGATCCCATTGTTCGTTGGTGAAGATATCGCGACGGACGATCGCCATCGCAGGAAGGTGGTCGCGCCGGAGATCGGACCAGTCGCCTCCGCAGGGGCGCGCGACAAGCGATAGGACGGACGCGCCATAAGGAATTGCGGGAATTGCTGCCAGTTCCCGCTGCTGTTCGGCAGATCGAAGTACGAAGCTTGCGGTCATCGCCGCCGTGCGCACGAGAAAGAAGGCGAGTGCCAGCATTGCCAGCGTCTGCGCGGACCGCACCGATCCGCTTCCGGTTGGCGGCTTGATCGCAAGCAGGCCGAGCATCGCTGCCAGCGGAGTCAGCCGCATATCCACATAGGCACCGCCGAGGGCCAGACGCGGCATCACTATAAACGCGACGAGGCACAACAATGTTGGCCAGCCGAGGGTCGCCGAGAAGCCGAGCTTCGGATTGCGCGCCGCAGCGTAAAGAGCGAGCGCGATGGGCACGAGCGAGATGATGTCAAAGATCTGCCAGCGGTCGCGCAGGATCGAGGCGATCCAGATGATTTTTGCCGACCAGTTAAACCAGTCGTCCGCGTTGGTCGCCTGTCCGCCGGCTCGCAACACCATGACAAGGAGCGGCCAGGCGAGAGGCAGCACCTGCGCCGCCGCCCCCGCGAGCACTGCGCCCCACGACCGCCCCTCACCGCGCAGGCGCGCCAATTCGGTTCCGGATGCCATGAGGCAGAAAATCGCCCAGCCAAAGCTATGCGCAAGCCAGAGCAGGCCCGCGATCGGTACGAAGATTGCGGCGCGCAGTCCGAACCGCCGCTGCTTTGCCAGCCGCAACCACAGGGCAAGGCCACAGAGGGCCAATCCCTGTGCCAATGCGAAATTGACGAAGCCCATCTGGAAAGGGCTTGCATAGCTGAGCGGCAACGCGAGCAGCGCAGTCGGCGGCACGCGGCCATGCACCTCACGCGCGATCCAGAGCAAACCGGCCATCGTAATCGCCGGGATGAACATCACGCCGATCTTCGCGGCCAGTTCGAATGGCAGTATGGCCGCGAGAGCGGGCACCAGGAGGTCCATTCCGAGGTTGCCCACCGGCTCCCACGCGAAAGCATAGTAGTGCGCGAGCGCCGTCGATTTTCCGATGGCAATTGCGATATGCCACCGTCCCATGTGACCCGGCAGATCGGTAAGCGGCGGCAGCGCGGGCCAGAGAAGGGGCACCAGTCCGACCAACACGAGCGCTCCGAGCGCGTAGCGTCGTTCCCACCAGGATAAGGGCTGTTTGATCGGACCGTCAGTCTTGAGCACGTCGTCAGTCATCTCAAAACCACCAATTTCGGACATTCTGTTGGAACCGGCGGCATACTAGACACAAGCAGCGGTTAAGACTTGGCGCATGCCGGAAGGGGACCGTCACCGCCGTTGAGATTGCGGCTGACGCTCGCCGGACTATTTCGCGCCATTCCAAAAATCTGCGTGCTGGTCGATCAGCGCCTGCAGCGCGGCGGCCTCGGTCCTGTCGTCCTTGACCGAGAAGTGGTAGTTGCAGGCATCCAGATCCAGCCCGCCATAATGGAGCGTGGCTACCGGATTGCGCTCGTCCCGATTGAGCGTGACGGCGATCTGCTGAACCTGATTATAGAATTGATCCGATCCCATCAGAATGAGGTGCGCCTGTGGCTGCGTCGCCATCAGCCTTTTCGCGAAGGCGATATAGGTGGCGCGATAATCCGCGCCCAAGGCATCGGCATCCTTCCAGGCTTCACCAGCATGGACCGGCGTCGAGAAATCGTTGGTCCCAAGATTGATCACGATGATCTGCGGCTTCCATGCGCCGGTATCGGTTTCGAGATGCGCCGGATCGTCGGGCTTCAACCGCGGATAGAGCAGCACCATGCTCTGTCCGGGGGAGGAACCATCGTAATTGCGGACCACGCCGAAGCCTGAATAAGCGTGGACGCGATAGTCCGCCCCGACCGCCCGGGCGAGCGTGGGGCCGATGCCCTGCTGGCTGTCGGTCGTGTCGTGGATTTCCTGGTTGGTGCAGGTCCGGCTGTGGGACGTATTGCCATAGCCAACCGTCAAGCTGTCGCCGATGAACTCCATCTGCCGCGCATGCGATGGCGGCGGGAGCGGGGTGCTGCCCTCGGCCGGGTAGAAACCAATGAAGCGGCTGCCGCCGGTCTGGCTTTCGGTCACCTTCTCCAGCCGGACGACATGGTCACCCGGGGCGAGGCCGGCGATGGTCAGGCTGGTCGATCCGGGCTGGATCAGCAAAGCCTTTTCCACGCCGTCGACGAGGAGTTGCAGGCGGTCGTCCTTGGTTTCGACGCTTACCGAGACGGCGGTGCCGTGGAAGCGGCTCTCGAAATAGACGGCGGGCCAGCCGAAGGTCAGGCTGCCGTCGCTATTGGCAATTGTGCGGCCTTCGACATGGACGGGGAGGGGCGTTGGCGCCTGCGCGATGCAGGCGGTCGTTCCGAGCAAGGCAAATGAAAAAGCTGCGCTAAATCCCCGCATACCAGGCATAATCCGCGACATCCTCCCAATATCCCCCTTGGCCTCCGCCGATCTGGTCAAGGCTGGCAACGGCCTCAATCGCGCGGAGATATTTGGCCTGCTTGTAGCCGAGCTGGCGCTCGACGCGCAGCCTTAAAGGTGCGCCGTTGGGAATAGGCAAGGGCTGGCCGTTCAGGGCCCAGGCGAGGATCGTCTGCGGGTGAAAAGCTTCAACCAGGTCGACACTCTCATAATAAGCCGTGCCGCCGAAATCATCGTAGCAGTGGAAGACAATGTAGCGGGCCGCGCTCGACAGGCCGGCGAATTGCAGGATCGGGCCCAGAACGGGGCCGGTCCAACGCCCGATCGCGCTCCAGCCCTCCACGCAATCGTGGCGCGTGATCTGGGTGCGTTGGGGAAGTGCCTTCAACTGATCGAGCGAGATGGCGAGCGGTTTTGCGACCATGCCGCCGACATGCAGCCGCCAGCTCGCGAAATTGTCGGCGAGGAGGCGGGCATAATCGGGCGAGCCGGGATGCGCGGTACCGTTCGAGCGAAAGATCGGCGAGACGTCGGCGCCGGTGAATTCTGGTGCGAGCGCGTCGTGCGCGGTGAGCAGCCGGTTGACGCGATAGGTCAGGCCCTCCGCGCCGAGGAAGGCTTTGCGCGCGGGCTTGGTCGGCGCGATCTTGTCGCAGCCCGCCAGCATCAGACCGCCACCGACGACCAGCGCCTTCCGGCGCGAGACGAGTTCGCTCATGGCCTTACTCCCGGCAGCTTGAACCAGCCGGTGATCATCGATCGTATCTCGCGGATCGGGCCGGCCAGCACGACCATGATCAGATGGACGAGGATGAAGGCGAGCAGCCCCATCGCGCACAGGAAGTGGATCGACCGCGCCGATTGGCGACCGCCGAAGACGAACAGCAATTGCGGGAAGGTCGCGTCGAAGGCGGGGCTCATCGCGAGGCCGGTTCCGATCATCATCGGGATCAGGAAGAAGATCACGCCGACATATGCCAGTTTCTGCAGCGGATTGTAGCGCGCCGCCGCCTCGCCCTTGGGGAAACGCAGGCGGGCATGATCCTTGATGTCCTGCCACAGATGGCCCGGGCTGAGCTCGGCGCGGGCCGGGCGGATATCGCGCGTGAAATGGCGATTGATCAGGCTGGCGATGAAGAAGGCGGTGCCACCGAGGATCAGGATCCAGGCGAACAGGAAATGCCAACGCCTGGCACCCGCCAGACTGTAGCGACCCGGAATCGTCGCCCAATAAGGAAAGGCGCGCGTCTGGATATGACCGTGCTGGTCCTTCCAATGGCCGAGCACGCCTGTGGTCGGGATATGCGCCTGGAAGACGCGCAACTCGCCGCCGCCCTGCGGGGTCGGGCCGATGCCGAGCCAGGAGGGATCGAAGTTGGCGCCATATTTGCCCCAATAGAGGTGGGGATGCGCGTTGAAGATCATCAGACCGCTCATCAGCAGAATGAAGATCGTGAGCGCGTTGAGCCAATGCCACAGCCGAGTCGGCCACCGGTGGCGATAAACCCAGGGTCCTGATTGTCGCATCGCCATACCTCCACCGTAACATTCGCACGGCCCGCCGTCACGGTTACAACTTATGCGGGAGAGTGATACAATATATCATTGCGTTTTTTGGTGAGCGCGCCCATGTGGGCCGCACGATGGCACGCAAAGACGATCTGATTGAGGGAATCGCGGTTGGGGCGACGATCGCCTGCCTGGTTCACTGCTTGGCATTGCCGCTATTGTTTGCGTTGATCCCGGTGATTTCGACCGTGCTGCCGATTCCCGAGCATTTCCATGTGATAGCGCTCGGTCTTGCGATTCCGGCGACGGGCGGCGCGCTGTTCGCGGGCTATCGTCGCCACCGCATCGCCGGCCCGCTGGTGGCGGGCACGGCGGGGCTGGTGTTGCTCACGCTGGGTGCGACACATTGGGAAGCTACGCCGTCCGAGACGCCGGTCACGGTGCTGGGCAGCCTCTGCATCGCCGCCGCCCACCTGGTGAACTGGCGCTATCGCCGCGCGGCGCACGCGGCGGCTTAATCCCTATCGTCACCCCGGACTTGTTCCGGGTCCACGGCGCCTCCTACTGACCGTGAGGATGATGGGTGGATGCCGGAACTAGTCCGGCATGACGGGTCAGGCCTAAGCCTTCGTCCCTTCCGGCACCTTCTTGATGTCGGTCGACACGCCCCAGATGTTGATACCCGATTCCTCGGCGTGCCGGTCGATCTCGGCCAGCTCCTCGGCCGAGAAGCCAAGGTTGTTAAGCGCGTCCAGCGAATTGTCGAGCTGCTCAACCGTGCGCGCGCCGATCAGGGCCGAGGTGACGCGCGGGTCGCGCAGCACCCAGGCGATCGCCATCTGGGCCAGGCTCTGGCCGCGCTTCCCGGCAATTTCGTTCAAGGCGCGAATACGTTCGATCGTCTCGGGCCGGACCAGGTCCTGCTTGAGCGAACCGCCCTTGGCGCCGCGCGCGTCGGCTGGGATGCCGTTCAGATAGCGGTCGCTCAGCATGCCCTGCGCGATCGGCGAGAAGGCGATGCAGCCCGTGCCCAATTCTTCGAGCGTGCCAAGCAATTCCTTCTCGATCCAGCGGTTCAGCATCGAATAGCTGGGCTGATGGATGAGCAAGGGAACCTTGTACTCCGCCAGGATCGCTGCCGCCTTGCGGGTCAGGCCGGGTTCGTAGCTCGAAATGCCGACATAGAGCGCCTTGCCCTGCGCGTGGATCTGGGCGAGCGCGCCCATCGTCTCTTCGAGCGGGGTCTTGGGGTCAACGCGGTGCGAATAGAAGATATCGACATAATCGACGCCCATCCGCTTCAGGCTCTGGTCGAGGCTCGCGATCAGATACTTCTTGCTGCTGCCGATATCGCCGTAAGGCCCGGGCCACATATCCCAGCCCGCCTTGGTCGAGATGATCAACTCGTCGCGGTGCGCGGCGAAATCGGCCGCCAGCACGCGCCCGAAATTTTCCTCGGCCGAGCCGTAGGGCGGGCCATAATTGTTGGCGAGATCGAAGTGCGTGACGCCCCGGTCGAACGCACGGCGCAGCATCGCGCGACCCACCTCGAACACATCGGTGCCGCCGAAATTCTGCCACAGGCCCAACGAGACTGCGGGAAGGTCGAGTCCGCTCCGTCCACAACGACGATAGCTCATCCGTCCATCATATCGTAACGGGTCCGGAACATAAGGCATGGGGAAAGCCATGGGCGACTCCTGCTGGGAACGAAACCGCCCTTATAGCGGTACCAAACTATGTCTACCGCCCAACCAGAGGCGGGGCGCGAGGAGAGAGAGAAGATGACGGTCAACGTCGCGTTATTCGGCTATGGCCTCGCCGGCGCCAATTTCCATGCGCCTTTGGTCGCATATGACCCGCGCTTTCGCCTTTCCCGGGTAGTGACATCGCGCAAGGAGGAGGTGGCACGCGCCTTCCCCCAGGCGATCGTATCGACCGACGGGGACGCGGTCTTCTCCGACAGCTCGATCGATCTCGTCGTGATCGCGACTCCCAACAAGACGCATGCCCAATTCGCGCGCGACGCCCTTCTCGCGGGCAAGCATGTCGTGATCGACAAGCCGTTTGTCCCGGACGTTGCCGAGGGCACGGCGCTGATCGCGCTCGCGCAGGAGCGCAAGCGGATGCTGAGCGTGTTCCACAATCGCCGCTGGGACGCGGATTTCCTGACCGTCGCCAAATTGCTGCGGGAGGAACGGCTGGGGCCGATCAACCACGCCGAATTGCGCTGGGATCGCTTCCGCCTCGGCATCCGTGAGGGCTGGAAGGAGGTGCCCGACGAGGCGACCGGGCTGCTTGCCGATCTCGGGCCCCATCTGATCGACCAGGCATTGATCCTGTTCGGCAAACCGGATTCCGTAACCGGCGACATCGCGCTCCAGCGGGTGGGCACCCTGGTCGACGATTATTTCGAGCTGACGCTTCACTATGGCCCGAAACGTGTGATCCTCTCGGCCTCCACGCTGGTGCCCGAACCGCGCCCGCGCTTCATGCTGCACGGCAATGAGGGCAGCTTCATCAAATATGGCATCGACCCGCAGGAAGATTGGATGCGAGCGGGTAAGCGTCCGCAAGACAAGGAATACGGGATCGAACCGGCGGCGGCCTATGGCATGCTGACCGGTGCGGATGGCCGCCGCCAGCCGATAACCTCCGAGCGCGGCGACTGGCCGGCTTTCTACAGGCAAGTGGCCGATGCGATACTCGATGGCGCACCGCCGCCGGTCGATCCGGCGGATGCGGTAACAGGCCTCACGCTGATCGAAACCGCCCGCCGCAGCGCGCGCGAGGGGCGTTCGCTCAAGTTCGATCCGGCCTAAGCCGGGCAGCGATCGTCCGCGCGGGTTTCCTGGATCGAGACCTGTGCGAAATCGAGCGCGGCGGCGGCGGCGCTTTCGAGCCGGACGGTCGTGACATGCGACAGATCCGGGCCGAAACAGCGCAGTGGCACGCGCAATGTCCGCCAGGAATCGCCGCCCGCAAGCAGCGGCGCAACATTGAGCATGCTTGGCTTGTCGCCGCCTACGCCCAGCAGCACCGGCCCTGACGGCGGTGCGGCCACGCGCAACTCGATCGCCAGCACCATCGCGCCATTGGCTTCGCGCGACAGATCGAGCGGCTGGGCGTTGCGTAGTTCGATCCAGGCCGGTTCGGCGCCGCTCCAGCGTGCCGACCAGGCATCTTGCTGGCGGGTGCGGTCGATCTGGCGGAGCGTGAGCGCTTCCTTGCCATAGGTCGCGACCCGTGCGCCGACCGCGGCGATGACCGGCGCCTGCGCGTTGCCGATCGACAAAGCGAAGCCGTTCACGCCGGCGCCTTCCTTGAGGATCATGCCGCGCTCAGCCGCCGGGCTCAGTCCCTGGACTTCGGCGAGCGTGCCGACCCTGGTCGCGTCGCCGTAATGCAGGCCATAGCCATAAGCGAATTGCGGATCGTAGTCCGTATCGCCGAGATTGAGCGGGGTCTGGTCGGGGCGTTTGGGCCAGGAGAAAGAGAGCTTGCCCGCGAAATCGAAGCGCGGCTTGCCGTTGCTCTGGCCGATCAGCACATCGGCCACGCCTTCACCCTCCGATCCCGGCAGCCAGGCCGCGACGAAGGCGTCGGCCGCGTTGATCTGCGGGTTCACGTAGAGGGGGCGGCCCGACAGCATCACCGCCACGGTGGGGATGCCTGCGGCCTTGTATTTCCGGAGCAGGGCCAGGCTTTCGAGATTGTCGGCGTGGAGCGCGACATCGGCCTGGTCGCCCTGGAATTCGGCATAGGGATTCTCGCCGAACACCACGATCGCGACGTCGGGCTTGTCGGTGTAGTTGCCGTCCGGGCTCAGCATGGCGTGGCCGCCCGCGGCCTTCACCGCGGCCTGAATGCCGCCCCAGATCGAGGTCGCACCGGGCAGATCTTCATTCTTGTTGTCGTTGCCCTGCCACGACAAGGTCCAGCCGCCTGTCTGCTTGGCGAGATTGTCCGCGCCCGAACCTGTCACCAGGATGCGTTTGGTCGGGTTGAGCGGCAGCAGGCCGGTGTCGTTCTTGAGCAGCACAAGACTCTTGCGCACCGCCTCTCGCGCGATCGCGCGATGCGCGGGTGAGCCGAGCAAAGTGAGATCACCGGCATGCGGGCGCGAGGAGGGCAAACCTTCGTCGAACACGCCCGCACGCATTTTGACACGGAGCACGCGACGGACCTGATCGTCCAGCCGGCTCATCGGGATGATGCCCGCCTTCACCTCTCGGACCGAGTTCTCGAACAAGGCCTTCCAGTCCTGCGGAACGTCGTAGACGTCGATGCCAGCATTGGTGGAGATCGGGCAATCGCCGTTGGTGCAGCCGGGCACTTGGCCGTGCGCGTTCCAGTCGCCCATCGCGATCCCGTCGAAGCCCATCCGGCCCTTGAGCACGTCGGTGACGAGACCCTTGTTGGCATGCATCTTCTCGCTCTGCCAGGACGAGAAGCTGACCATCACCACCTGCACGCCCGCGTCGATCGCGGGCGGATAGCCCGCGCCGTGGATGTCGCGTAGCTGCTCCTCGGTCGACCGATTGTCGCCCTGGTCGCGCCCGCCGTCAGTGCCGCCGTCGCCCAGGAAATGCTTGGCGCTGGCGACGACATGGTCCTTGTCGAGGAAGGTCTTTCCTTCGCCCTGCAACCCGCGCACCATCGCGCCGGCATAGGAGGCGACCAGTTTCGGATCCTCCGAATAGCTTTCGTAGGACCGTCCCCAACGGTCATCGCGCGCCACCGCCACCACCGGCGCGAACGACCAGTCCATGCCAGTCGCGCGGACTTCCTCCGCGGTCGCGGCGCCGATCCGCTGGATCAGGTTGGGATCGCGCGCGGCACCGAGGCCGATATTATGCGGGAAGATGGTGGCGCCGAAGACGTTGTTGTGGCCGTGGACCGCGTCCGACGCCCACATCAAGGGGATGCGGACGCCCTTGTTGGCCGGGTCGACCGAGGCCTTCCAGAAGCCGTCGATCAGCTTCAGCCAATCGCTCACGCTCGCATGCTTGTTGCCGCCGGGGACGGATCCGCCGCCATTCTCGACGCTGCCGATATGATAGGTCGCGACGTCGGCGGGCGTGAGGAATTTCATCTCCGGCTGGAGCGTCTGGCCGACTTTCTCCTCGACGCTCATCTGCTTGAGCATCGTGTCGATCCGCGCTTCCATCTTGGGATCGGGGGGCAGGGGGCTGTGTGCGGTCGGCCAGATGTCGGGATGGACAGCGGGCGCCTGCGCCAAAGCCGAGCTTGAGAGCGCAAGCGCGGCGAGCCGCGCAACACCGTATTTCAAAGAAGCCTCCCGCCTGTATTTTTGTTTCGTCTTAAGCGCGCTTTTCATGCGCCGCCAGACGTCCAAAGGTCTTGACCTTAGGACAGCGCTGCTGCCTATTCGTTCAAAGACTGAGAGGATCACAGTCGTGGCGGTATTGGTGGACAGCCGGCCCGCGATGAAAGCGAGCATCGCCCAGGGAAAGATCTCCGAGGCGGAAGCCGCGCGTTTCCTGCTGCGTGCGCAATTCAGCGCGCCCGATGCCGACATCGCCTTCGTCCGCGCGCGCGGGTTTTCGGCGTGGCTCGACGAGCAATATAAGATCCCGCGCGCGCAGACAGGCGTCGACTGGCTGACCGAGCATCATCACGATGCGATCACCAAGGACGCGCATTATTTCTGGCCGACCGCTGGCGATTATATGATCTGGAATCAGATGCTGGCCCAGCCGGGCGAGATGCGTCTGCGCGCGGCTTATGCTTTGTCTCAGTTCTTCGTGATCTCGTTGAACCCGATCGATGGTTTCTGGCCGCCTTACATCATGGCCGCCTGGTGGGATCTGCTGGTCGACGGCGCCTTCAACAATTTCCGCGACCTGCTCGAGCGGGTCACGCTCAACGCCGGCATGGGCATGTACCTCAACACCAAGGGTAACCTGAAGGAGGACAAGGCCAGCGGCCGCGAACCCGACGAGAATTATGCGCGCGAGGTGATGCAGCTGTTCACGATCGGGTTGCGCATGCTCAACCCCAACGGCACCGAGAAGAAGGACGCCAACGGCCGCCCGATCGATACGTACAGCCAGGACGACATCATGAACCTGGCGCACGTCTTCACCGGCTACGATCACGATTTTGACCGTGTGAAGCATATCAACGTCGACTGGCAGAATTATCCCGTGATCACGCACGAATTCTGCGTGGATCCGATGAAGCTCGATCCGAGCAAGCACAGCAATCTCGCGGTCAATTTCTGCGGTGCGTCGATCCCCGCCAACACGCCTGGCAAGGACGCGCTCAAGATCGCGCTGGATACGCTTTTCCACCATCCCAATGTCGGGCCCTTCTTCGGGCGGCAGATGATCCAGCGGCTAGTGACCAGTAATCCAAGCCCGGCCTATGTCGCGCGCGTTGCCGCCGCCTTCGACGACAATGGTCAAGGTGTGCGCGGCGACCTTAAGGCGGTGTGGCGCGCGGTGCTGACCGATCCCGAGGCGCTGGCGGCGCATGATCCGGCCGACCGCTTTGCGGGCAAATTGCGCGAGCCGGTTTTGCGCCTCACGAGCTGGGCGCGCACCGTTGGCCTGCATTGTGCGAGCGGCGAATGGCAGATCCACAACCTCTCGCGCAGCGACAATTCGCTCGGGCAGAGCCCGCTCCGGTCGCCGTCGGTATTCAATTTCTTCCGGCCTGGCTTCGTACCCGCGCATACCTCGATCGCGGAGGCGAACCTGGTCGCACCCGAATTCCAGCTCCAGAACGAGACCAGCACCGCGGGCTATATCAACTTCCTGCAGTGGATGGTGCGCTGGGGCTATGGCGACGTGAAGCCGACCTACGATCCGATGCGCGAGTTCGCGCACGATCCGGATCGGGTGGTCGACTGGCTCAACCTCCATCTCGCCGCGGGCCAGCTTTCGCCCGAGACCACGAAGCTTATCGCGACCGCGTTGGCCAGCAAGATGGTGACGCAGGAAAGCCCCGATGAGCATAAGCTCGATCTGCTCGCCAGCGCCTCTCTGCTGGTGCTGAGCGCGCCCGAATATCTGGTGCAGAAATGAGCGGGCCTTATCTCCATCAGGATATCAGCCGCCGCACCCTGCTGGCGCGCGCGGGGCAATTGGGCTTCCTTGGTACGGCAGCACCGCTCGCCATGAACCTGGCGAGCGCGGCGGAGGCGGCGGCGTTGGGCGCGGACGATTATCGTGCTTTGGTGTGCGTGTTCCTCTATGGTGGCAACGATTACGGCAACACGCTCGTCCCGTACGATACGATCAACTACAGCCGTTACGCGCGCATTCGCGGCGGCGTCGCCTTCCAGCGCAAGGACCTCGAAAAGACCGCGCTGACGCCGATCCGACCGCAGACGCTGACCGACAATCTGCAATATGCCTTCGCGCCTTACTGCCCGCGCCTGAAAATCCTGTTCGAAGGCGGCAAGCTCGCGCCTTTGCTCAATGTCGGGTCGCTGATCACGCCGCTGACGCTCGCGCAATATAAGAGCTCGAACCGCGCTCTATATCCGCTGCCGCCCAAGCTCTTCTCGCACAACGACCAGCAGTGCACCTGGCAGGCGATGGGCAGCGAGGGCGCGACCGTCGGCTGGGGGGGGCGGCTGGGCGATCTCGCGCTGGCGGGCAACGACCATGCCTTGCTCACCTGCATCTCGGCCGCGGGCAACGCCGTGTTCGTGTCGGGCGACAAGGCGCTGCAATATCAGATCAGCCCGGAGGGGGCGATCGCGGTCAAGGCGTTCCGCGAGCCGGAATATGGCTCGCCCGCGATCAGTGAGGCATTGCATCAGCTCATCACGCAGCAGCGCCACCATGCGATGGAGAACGAGCTTTCGGTGCTCGCGCGCCGCTCGATCGAGATGGAAGGCGTGGTTAACGGCGCGCTCGCCGACATCAATCTGCAGACCAATTTTGTGCCGGTGCCGCACGAAAATCCGCTCGCCAGTCAGCTCAAGATCGTCGCGCGGCTGATCGGTGCGCGCAAGCAATTGGGGGTCAAGCGCCAGGTCTTCTTCGTGTCGCTCGATGGCTTCGATCATCATAGCGATCTGATGGCCAAGCATGCCGACCTGATGGCCAAGCTCGATGAGGCGCTGGCCAGCTTCTATACCGCGACGGTCGAGATGGGCGTGCAGCGCCAGGTGACGGCCTTCACCGCCTCCGATTTCGGCCGCACGCTCGCCAACAATGGCGACGGCTCCGACCATGGCTGGGGCGGCCATCATTTCATCGTCGGCGGCGCGGTCCATGGCGGGCAATATTACGGCACCGCGCCCCACGTGTCGGTCGATGCCGAGGATCAGGTCGGGCAGGGGCGGTTGCTGCCCTCGACCTCGATCGATCAATATGCCGCGACGCTCGCGCGCTGGTTCGGTGTGCCTGACGGCGAGATGGCGGCGATCCTGCCCAATATCGCCAATTTCGACCGCGGCCCGCTCGGTTTCGTGTAAGCCCGGCTCCAAAGGAGCTCTATTCCATGGCCGAAAAGTTCGAACGTCACCGCCAGCCCTGGCGGCAGGACGAAATCCAGAAGCTGCATACGCTGGCGAAGAAGGGCATGGCGTTGAAGGCGATCGCCAAGGCGCTCACGCGTAGCGAGGAATCGGTCAAGGACCGCGCCAAGGCGGATGGGCTGAATATCGCTAAGCTGCACTAGGCCGTCGTCACCCCGGACTTGTTCCGGGGTCCACTCCGCGGCTTGGCGCCTGTCTCCAGGTGGATGCCGGAACAAGTCCGGCATGACGGACTAAGCCGCGACCTGCTCCAATTGCTCGCTCGCTTCCATCCAAAGAGCCTCCGCTTCCTCCAGTGCGGTCTGGACCAGCGCGCGGCGGCGAGAGAGATCGCCCATCGTCAGCTTGGCCAATGCCGCCTCGGCCTTGCTCGGATCGAACATCGCAAGGTCGATCGCGCTGCGTTCGGCGGTGAGCTTGGTCACGACCGCTTCGTGCTCCTGGACCTTCTTGCGCAATGCCTGAGCCTGTTCGCGCTCCGCAGCGGCAGCCTTCTTGTCCTTCTTTACGAAGCCTTTTCCGCCGCCGTCCTTCTTGGGCTGGTTCTTGCCCAGGATCATGTCGGTATAATCTTCGAGGCTGCCCGAATATTCACGTGCGGTACCGTCATCGACCAAAACCAGCCTGTCGGCAGTCAGTTCGATCATGTGGCGGTCGTGGCTCACCAGCACGACCGCGCCCGAATAGCTGTTGAGCGCCTGGACCAATGCTTCGCGCGCGTCGACGTCGAGGTGGTTGGTCGGTTCGTCGAGGATCAGCATGTGGGGCGCGTCGCGGGTGATCAACGCCAGCGCGAGCCGCGCGCGTTCGCCGCCGGACAGCTTGCCGACCTTTGTGGTCGCTTTGTCGCCCGAGAAGCCGAAGCGGCCAAGCTGCGCGCGCACCGCGGCCGGCGTCTTGCCCTGCATCATCCGCGACATATGCTCGAGGGGGGTGTCGTCGCCATCGAGCTCCTCGACCTGGTACTGGGTGAAATAGCCGACGCGCATCTTGCCGGTGGCGTTCATGTCGCCCTCCATCGGCTTTAGTTGCGCGGCGAGCAGGCGGGCGAGCGTGGTCTTGCCGTTGCCGTTGCGGCCCAGCAGCGCGATGCGATCGTCCGGATCGAGACGCAGGTTCAGCCGCTGCAGGATCGGCTTTTCCGAATAGCCGACCGCCGCCATGTCGAGCGTGATGAGCGGCGGACGCAGTTCGTCGGGATCGGGAAAGTCGAAGCTGAGCGTCGGATCCTCGGCCATCGCCGCGATCGGCTGCATCCGGGCGAGGGCCTTGACGCGCGATTGCGCCTGCTTGGCGGTCGAGGCGCGCGCGCTGTTGCGGGCGATGAAGTCCTGCAGCTTGGCGCGCTGCGCCTCCTGATTGGCACGCGCCGCGGCGAGCTGCGCGGCGCGCTCGGCGCGCTGACGCTCGAACGCGTCATAGCCGCCCGGATAGAGCATGACCTTGCCGCCTTCGAGGTGGAGGATGTTGTCGACCACCTTGTTGAGCAGATCGCGCTCATGGCTGATCACGACCATCATCGCCGGATAGGCCTTGAGAAAATTCTCCAGCCAGAGCGTCGCTTCGAGATCGAGGTGGTTCGAAGGCTCGTCGAGCAACAGCAGATCGGGTTCGGAGAAAAGCAGGGCCGCGAGCGCGACGCGCATCTTCCAGCCGCCCGAATAACTATCGAGCGGACGCTGCTGCATCTCGTCGTCGAAGCCGAGGCCGACGAGGATGCGGGCGGCTCGTGACGGTGCGCCATACGCGTCGATCGCGATCAGACGGTCGTGCACCTCGCCCAGCCGGTCCGCATCCTCGTAACAGGTTTCGCTTTCCGCGAGCAGAGCCGCGCGCTCGGTATCGGCAGCGAGCACCGCTTCGATCGGGGTGGTCGAACCGCTCGGCGCTTCCTGCGCGATATAGCCGATACGCGTGTTGCGCGGCATCTCGATAGCGCCATTGTCAAGCTCGATCTGGCCGATGATCGCCTTCATCAGGGTCGACTTGCCCGCGCCGTTGCGGCCGATCAGGCCGACGCGGCTCTTTCCGGGCAAGGCGGCAGTGGCGGCGTCGAGGATCGTGCGTCCGCCAAGGCGCACGGTCACACCGTTCAAATTCAGCATGGGCGCGCGCCTATCACGGCGACGCGCTCAACCCAAGCGCTTGATCCGGCCAATTGCCTCATCAAGCGCGGAAAGGAAGCGCGAGCGGTCGGCCTTGCCGAACGGGGCGGGGCCGCCGATCTGATCGCCCCCCGCCCGCAGATCGGCCATGATCGCGCGCGTCGCGATCTGGGCACCGATCGAGCCGGTGGTGAACGGTTTGCCCGCGGGGGAGAGCACGGTCGCGCCCGCCTTGATGCAGCGGTCAGCGAGCAGGATGTCGGCGGTGACGGCGATCGCGTCTCTGCCGGCATGGTCCGCGATCCAGTCGTCTGCCGCGTCGAATCCGTCACTAACCACCACGCGTTCGACCAGGGGATGATCGGGCACGCGCAAATAGCTGTTGCTGACGATCGTCACCGGCACGTCGGTGCGCCACGCGACGCGATAGATTTCGTCCTTCACCGGGCAGGCGTCGGCATCGACCAGGATGCGGGGCTTCATGCCGCCTCGATTTCCCGGCCGAACACTTTGGTCGGCACGCCCTGGAAGCGGAGGCCGGGCAGCAGATGCTCGTGCTTCATGATCACGCTGTGCGGGCCGACATAGGTATGGTCGCCGATCACCGCGCCGTAGAGCGGCACAGTCCCGCCCGAGACGGTCGCGTTCTTGCCGATGAAGACCTTGTCGGTTTTGAGCACGCGGTCCTCGAACGTATGCGCCTGGAACATGGCGCTCACGGTCGCGCCGTCGCCGATATGGATCATGTCGGGATCGACCACCTGCGCGAATTGCGGCCCGAGCACGGCGCGCTTGCCGATCGTGAGGCCCATCGCACGCAGGTAGATCGGCAGGAGAAACGTCCCCTCCAATCCCTGCAGGATCAGATTGGCGAGCTTGGCCCAGGCGACGTAGACGAAGTCCCAGCGGCTGCACCAACACGACCAGAGTGCATGCTGGCCCGGCTTCACCCGCCCGATCAGCAGCCATTTGAGCGCGAGCACGATCCCGCACAAAGCCGCGAGCGGCATCAAGGTCGCGGCGGGGATCACAAACAGGTCATAGTCGAGCGGAGAGACGGCCTGCTCCTCATCGACCAGTAGCGCATACCAGGCGGCGGTCAGCAGCAAAGGTATGACGGGAAGCGTGAAGCGCAGCAGCTCCCAGAACATGCGATTAAGATAGCGAATGGGTGACGGATTATGCGTCAGCCGGCGATCGACCTCGATAATCTCGCGGCGCGGCAGGTCGAAGCTCGGATGACCGAAGCGCGACTGGCCGCTCACGATCTGGCGCGAGTCCGCCACGGTGGCGATGCCGATCAGGATGTTGTCGGGCAGATGCTCGCCCGCCGGGATCACCGCATGATTGCCGAGAAAGGTGTTGCGGCCCAATCGGATCGGCGCGAGCGTGACCGTGCCCGCGCGCACTTCCGCGCCGCCCAGATAGATGCCGTCGGCGAAAAAGGTTTCCGCGCCGATCTCGACCAGTTCGGGCACGACGTCGATAATCGTGCTGATCTCGCATTTGCGGCCCACGCGCATGCCCGCCAGCCGCAGCCACATCGGCCAGAAGAGCGTGCCGCTCAGCCATTCGCCCGCCACAGTGAGTAGACCGTTTTTGAGCCAGACGCGGATATAGGCGGGGCTCCAGCGCCCGATCGTACCGGGGCGCACACGGCCCATCATGCGCGACAGCAAGGCCGTCCAGACCAACGTCAGCGGAACCGCAAAAACGGCCAGCGTCAGCGTCACCGTCGCAACCCGCGAGTTGAAAATCGGGTGGTATATCCAGCGCCAGACTTCGTCGAAGGTGACGCCAGCGGCGACGCAAGCGCCGAGCATCAGCAATTCGGCCGGAAGCGCCGCGACGAAAGCAAGCGCGGCCTCGGCTAGCATCAGCAGCAGGCTGTGCGCTGTGGGCGAAAGCTGGTGCGCGGGTCTTGGTGGCAGGGCCGGGGCGGTGCCGGCCGGCGAGGCGGGGACGCCGTCCCACATTTCGCCCGCGGGAATCGATTTGCCGGCATTGAGGACCGACAAAGCCGTCAGCATGCTACCCGCGCCGACCCGGCAATTCCCCTCGACGCCCGAACGCACGCGCAGCGTGGCGCCTGCCTCCAGCGTGATCGGGCCGACCAGAATGTCGCCGCGGTCAAGCTCGATCAGGCTCAGCCGCGCGTCCTGCCCGATCGCGACATCGTCGCCGATCTCGAGCAGATCCCAGCCGCCGCGGCGCAGATCGACGCCGCGATGGATGTGGACGCCGCGCCCGATCTTTGCTCCCAGCGCGCGCAGCGCCATCTGCTGGAAGATCGTACCCTGCAGCAGCGGCCACGGGACCAGCCGCACCGCCTGCAAAGTGATCCAGTGGCGCAGATAATAAGCGCTCCATACCGGCGCGCGGATCGGCCGGTAGCGGCCGATCACCAGCCATTTCATCGCCACCGCGAACAGGATCGAGATCGGAATATAGAGTGCGGTCGCGGCGAGCAGGATCAGCGGCGAGAGCAGGATGAAAGAAGCCAGGCCCAGATCGCCGAACACCGGCGGCAACAGCTTGAACGCCGCGATCCAAGTGAGCCACGATCCGACCACCAGCTCGCAGCACAGCCATGCGAGCTGGACGATATTGGCCAGCACCGGCCGCACCCGGCCTTCGCGTTCCTGCGCGATCTGCGCGGGCGTCTCGCCGAAATCGTCTTCGGGAATGCCGCGGTCGGCCAAGTGGGCAAGCGCGCGGACGGTTCGCGCGTCGTAAACGTCGCTGACCGTGATCCAGGCGGTGCGCGGGTCTTCGCGCATCAATGTCACCAGCAAGGCCGCGCGCAGCGAATCCCCGCCCAAGGTTTCGAAGAAGTCGTCCTCTACCGATACCGGATCGGCGCGCTTGAGGATGTCGGCAAAGCCCGTAGCGAGCAGTTGCTCCATCTCGGTTTCCGCCGGGACGTATGGGCCGTCCGCCACTGCCGCAGCAAGTTCGAGACCGGGCAAGGCCTTGCGGTCGAGTTTGCCGCCGACGCTGGTAGGAAGTGCTGCGAGCAAGCCGACCCGGCTCGGCACCATGTAGCGCGGCAATGTGGTCGCAAGTTCGGCTCGCAGCGCCTCGCCGTCGGGCGGGTTGCTCGGATCGTCCGCGACCACGAACGCGATCAGGTCGGTCGTGCCATGATGATCCTGCAGCCGGCAGCCTGCGGCGCGGACGCCGGGCAGGCTCGCGAGCCGCGTCTCGATCTCGCCCAGCTCGACCCGGTAGCCGCGGATCTTGACCTGTGCGTCGATCCGCCCGTGGTAGAAGAAATTGCCATCTTCCTCGCGGTGGACGAGGTCGCCGGTGCGGTAGAGTCGGCCGAGCATGGGATGGTCGACGAACTTTTCGGCAGTCAGCTCGGGCCGGTTGCGATAGCCGCGCGCGACGCCCGCGCCGCCCATCACCAATTCGCCCTGCTGACCGTCGGGCAGCACCGCCTGCGTTTCGTCCACCACCCAAGCTGCCATGCCCGGCACCGGCCGCCCGATCGTGATCGGCGCGCCCTGCACGATGTCGCCGCGCAGACAGGTCACCGCGCATTCGGTCGGGCCATAGCCGTTGACCATCCGCCGCCCTTGCGACCAGAGATCGGCGATGTCGCGCGGTAAGGCCTCGCCGCCGACATAGAGCAGTTTGAGGTTTGGCAACGCGGTGGCCGGGTCGCTGCAGCCGCTGCTGCGGAGCAGGGTCGGCGGCGGGCAGAAGACCGTCGCGCCTTCGTCCCGGAGCCAGCCGATAATGTCGGGACCGAGCCGTGCGGCATCATCGTCCATCACCAGCAAGGTCGCGCCCGCGGCGAAGGCGAGCCACGTTTCCTCGATCGAGCTGTCATAGGCGGAGGACGACCCCTGGATCACGCGATCGGCCGCGCCGAGTCCGAACTGGGCGAGATCCGAGGCGACGAGGTTGGCGATGTTGCGATGCTCGATCATCACACCCTTGGGGCGGCCCGTCGTGCCCGATGTGTAGATGACGTAGGCGAGCCGATCGTCGGCGATGACGGGCAGCGCCCTTTCGGTTGGTTCCTGCGCTAGGAGCGCGGCGACATCGAACACACAGGCGGCGTCTTCGCACAGGAATTCGAGGCGGTTGAAGCTGGCGCGATCGGTCAGTATCGCGAACGGTTCGGCATCCGCGACGATCTCGCGCACGCGCTCGTCGGGAAAGGCGGTGTCGAGGCACGTGAAAGCCGCGCCCGCCTTCAGCACCGCGAGCTGCGCGATATAGAGCGCAGGCGAGGTCCGCGGCAGGTGGATGCCGATTATGCCCTCGCCCGGGACCAGCGGCACCAGATGAAACGCCAAGCGGTCGGACGCCGCGTCGATCTCGGCATAGGTCAGCGTCTGGCGCTCGGGCCGGTTACGCCCTGGAGGAATATCGAGCGCGAGGCCTTGCGGATCTCGGGCAACGGAAGCGGCAAGGAAGTGCTGAAGCAACGGCCCCGCGTCGATGTCCGACGATGCCGAATAGTGAGTACGATCTTCCAACGCCATTCCCGCGCCTTATCCTGACGTCATAAGGGGCAATCCCTGAAATGGCGCCCTCCCCACAACATGAATTAGCAGGTGCGCGCGGTGCCCGCGACCGCTTTCGCCGCCCCGCGCAGATCACCTTGCCTCCGTTCGTGGTTGCGTCATGACGGAGTCCCGCCAGCTTTCAGGGCCTTGGTCCCTTTAATCCCCGTCACGGTCCAACCTCGACCCTTAAGGTGTCGCGCTGCTCCAATAATATCGATAAGCCAGCCGAGCGCGAAGCGTCCCAATGACCAAAACGAGAGAGGAATGACAATGGGTAAGCGGCTGGCTGCCTGGTTGATCGCGGCGCTCGCCGCCCCTTCAGTCGCGGCTGCGCCGGTCGATCCGCTCGCGCCGACCGGGCATTGGTCTGCTTACACCGCTGGGCGCGCGCAATTGCCGCCGATGGGGTGGAATACCTGGAACGCCTTCGGTACCGACATAAGTGAGGAGAAGATCCTGGGCTCGGCGCAGAAAATCGTCGACACGGGGCTCGCGGCCAAAGGCTATCGCTACATCAACCTCGACGACGGCTGGGCGACCAAGCGCCGCCAGCCCGACGGGCACATGATCATGCGGGCGGATAAATTCCCCTCGGCGCGCATCGGGGGCGACACGCCGACCTTCAAGCCCTTCACCGACCGGCTGCACGCGATGGGGCTGAAGGCCGGCATCTACACCGATTTGGGCCGCAACACCTGCGCCGAGGCCTACAATCCGACCGAGACCGATCTGCCCAAGGGCAATGTGCTGGAACGCGAAGTCGGCATTTACGGCCATATCGACCAGGATATCGCGGTCTATTTCAAGGAATGGGGCTTCGATTACATCAAGGTCGATGGCTGCGGCCTGCGCGACTACGGACCCGACAGCCCGCGCGTGCGATCGGGCAGGTTCCGCGCACTCCAGCCGATCATGGATTCGGCCGAAGTCACGCGCGCCAATATCCCCGCGATCCAGGCGATGTTCCGCCAGATCAACGCCGCTTTGGCGCGCGAAAATCCCGATGGCGACTATCTGCTGTCGCTCTGCATCTGGGGCGCCGCCAATGTGCGCGCCTGGGGTAAGGATTATGGCGGCATATCGCGCACCAGCGACGATATCTCGCCGGCCTGGGGGCGGCTGCTCGTCAACTACGACAGCTCGGTCACGCGTTCGCTCTATGCGCATCCCGGCTCATGGAACGACCCCGACATGCTGTTTATCGGCGCGGGCGATTTCGATGCGGATCACCTGACCGAGGCGCGCTCGCATTTCGCTTTATGGGCAATGCTCAACGCGCCGCTGATCATCGGCGCGGATTTGCGCAAGACACCGCAATCGCTGATGGACATCTTCGGCAATGCCGACATCATCGCGCTCGATCAGGATCCGGCCGGCAACCAGGCGGTTCTCGCGTATGATTCCAGCGACCTCCAGATCCTGGTCAAGACGCTGGCGTCTGGCGACAAGGCGGTCGCGATCTTCAATCGCGGATCGGGCGCCTACGACGTCGATCTGCACGCCACGCATCTGAAGTTCGCGGAAACCGCGCCGATCGAGCTGACCGATCTCTGGAGCAGGCAAAGCACCAGCTTCACCGGCAAGACCAAACTGCATGTCGCGCCGCGCGAGACGCTGATCTTCCGCGCCCACGGCACGCATGTCCTGCAGGGCGGCCTCTATCTGTCCGAACAGCCCGGCAGCGTGAACCCGGCGGTCGACGGCGTCGTCCGCCCGACCGTCGATCCCACCATCTTCCGCACTGCCGCCGGCTGGGCCGGAACCAACGGCGCAGGCGATCGGCCTACCTATGCCGGCTGGGGCGGCGCGCGTCCCGACAGCACGCCCTACGGCCAGATCCTGCAGGTCGCGGGCAAGCAGTATGCGGCCGGCATCGGCATCCTCGCTAACAGCCGGATGGAGGTGCGCAATATCCATAATGCCCGCCGCTTCACCGCGATGGTCGGCATCGATGACAGCGCCACCGACAAGACGCATCCCGTGACGTTCGCCGTCTATGGCGACGGCAAGCTGCTTGCCTCCAGCCCGGCGGTCAAATGGGGCGAGGCGGCCAAGCCCTTATCCGTGTCCGTCGCCGGGGTGAAACTGCTCGAGCTGGTCGCGCGTGGTCCGGGTGGGGACGATATGCGTCTGCCGGTCTCCTGGGGCGAGGCGGCCTTGATGGAGCGTTGAGGGCGGCGGGAATCCGGTGCTCAACGTCCGGCAACAGGCTCCAGGCCAACCAGTATGACGTCGTTGATACTAAGCGGCACCATAAGCTCAGTGGCGCCCTTCGCATCAGTCCGGACGATCTGATCCCGTTCGGGCTTATCCTCGGTGAGGCTTTGAAGATCCGACAATTGCGCCGGACTAAGTGCGTTCGGCATCTTCATGTCGATATAGGCCGAATAGGCATCGTTGTGCCGATACCCCGTCCGATAGACGCGTAAACGATAGCGACCGGGGGCCAATCCGGCGAAACGAACATGCGCCGGAGTCGAGGGGCCTGATGGCTGAAGCCGCGTGTAGAAGGGGCGGTTGCTGATCTTTTGGTCGGGCTGATGCCAATCCCACAGCAGCACCGAAACCTTGCCCCGATCGGTTGATGCGAACGTATAGGGATCGGCGGTCGGCACGGCCGTGCCGCGGATCGCAGCCAGATATTTGTAAGCGAACCAGGCAGGCTTGCGAATGCCTTGCGGGTTCATCAGTCCGAACCCGCCCTGGAACGGGGCGGACGGTGGCCCCGGCTCCTCGAACAGGTCGGTATAGGTCCAGTAGCTCATGCCTTGCACCATGCCCTGCACGGCCTTCAGCTTCGTCAGGATATAGGCCGCGCTGACATAGGAATCATGGACGGCGTCGCGTGGCGTATAGCTGCTGCTCCATTCGGTGAAATAAAGCGGCAGGTTGGGAAATCGCGATGCGGCGATTTGCGCGCGCACCCGGCGGACGTCGCCTACGATCGCGTTGGGTGACGCCGACAATTTGGTATCGGCCTTTCCTTGCTCGTCGAGAAACCCGCCATCGACGCCATAGGTATGGGTGGTGACGAAATCGACCGGCGCTCCGCTCGCCGCGACATGATCGAGAAATTCGGTCACCCAGGCCGCGCCGGCCGTGGACGGCCCGCCTACGCGCAGGGCCGGGTCGACTCCCTTGAGCGCCCGCGCGGTCACATCATAGAGTTGGAAATAGGCCTGCTGGTCGCCATTCTCCCAAAAGCCGCTGAGGTTGGGCTCGTTCCAGACCTCGAAATACCAGCTGCGCACCTGCTCGACGCCGTAACGCTGCTCCAGGTGGCGGGCGAAGGCGTCGATCAGTGATTGCCATTCATCGAGCTTGGGGTGTGACGTGTTCCCCTTCCACCAGAAGACCCGATTGTCGGACGTCTTGAGCGCCTCGGGCGTAAAGCCGAGTTCCACGAAGGGCCTGATGTTTCGAGCGAGGAGATCGTCGTAGAGCCGGTCGATGTTGGTCCAGTCGTAGACGACATGACCGTCTACCACGCGCACCGTTTTGAGCACATCGTGAAAGATCGCGTGGAAGCGGATATAACGGAAGCCCAACTCGCGTGTCGTGATCGCAAGCTGCGCCTGGCTGTCATCGCGGATCAGCGTTCCTGGATAATCCGATCCAACCGAAAGGTCGAAGAACCGGTCGACAGGGCCGCCTGCCTGGCGAAGATCGACCTTGATGGCCCGCTCGGAAGCGGCTGCTTCAGCATGCGGTGCGACACAAAACAGTGCGGTGCCGAAAAGCGCGAGATAGCGGGTCGTCCTGGCCAGAATCACGTGAAACCCTCTCCTCGCCGGTCTGCGGCATGGGGCAAAAAAGATGCGGCGGTGATCGTTGTCCGTACACCGCCGCACCAGGGGGGAATCTGCCCATCTCGCGAAGTGCGTCGCGGAAGGGCCGTTTGCGAACTTGCGTGCCGTAGCGTTGGCGGGATCAGGGCGTCATGGACGCCCCCGGCTGGAAACAGGGAACGAAGGAGTTGCCTCGACTGCGATTATCGCGTTCGCCGCGGTCAGACCGGTGCCCGCCACGCTCATGTGAACCGCACCCGGTGTGCGGCCGGCGCGGATCACGGCGACCGCCCGGCCATGGAAGGTGGACCGACTGCCGCTCTGGAAGCTTTCGAGGGCGGTCGGATTTCCGTTGCCGACACCGGCGAGCACCCCGGCGCCATCGACCTTGAACGTCAACAACTTGTCGGACTCGGGCATGTAGGTCGGCCGCCCTTTGGCATCGACCAGTTCCGCCGTGACATAAGCCAGGTCGTCCCCATCAGCCTGAATTCTGGATCGATCCACATGCAGGCGAACCGCCGCCGGCGGTCCTGCCGTCTCGATCGTCCATTGCGACGCGGGCTTGCCGCCGACATAGCCGACCGCCTTGAGCTCACCCGGCTCGAATCGCGCGTAGAAAATCGCCTTATATTCGGTGGCATGCGACACGGGCTTGCGGCCGAGGCTACGCCCGTTGACGAAGAGTTCGACCTCATCATTCTCGGAGAAGACAACCACCTTGTGCGGCAGATAATCGGACGGCAGTCCAAAGCCGGACCAGACGGGATGAAGGTCTTCCTGCTTCCAGTTCAGCAGCGCGTGCGGGCCGCCCGCGGTCTTGTCGGGCAGCGACCCGAGCGCTCCGCCCCATTCGACGAAGGCCGAAGTGGGCGTCAGATGCGTCTTCCACAGGACTTGGCGGTAATAGGCTGCGGGCCGTAGTCGGCCGGTCGCGTCGATCTCGCCCGACATCGCCAACTGCCAGGGATATGGCCCGATGCCGAAATGGTCGTCGAAGCCAGTCCAGCCAATGCCCGCCTCACCGAGATAATCGAAGCCGGTCCAGACGAAATCGCCGATGACCCATGGCATCGTGTCCGTCGGAGTCCAATAATCGAAGGCCTGATCGGAAAAGGATTCCGACCCATACATTACCCGCTCGGGATGAGCGGCGTGATCGGGGAGATAGCGTTCGGCGAAATAATTGTAGCCGGCTACATCCAGCGCAGCGAAGAATGGCTCCGCGGCCGGCCCGGACTGGTTCACGGCAGCCGTGACCGGGCGGGTAGGGTCAAGCTTATGGACGAGATCGGCGAGCGCGCGTGCTTCCTTATGGCCGACGGGCTGAGTGAGCTCCGGGATTTCGTTGCCGATGCTCCACAGGATCACGCTGGGATGATTGCGCCCGGAGGCGATCATGCGCGCGATATCGCTCTGCCAATCCTGGGCGAAATAGCGGCTATAGTCGTGTGGCTGCTTGGGGGACGTCCAGGCGTCGAACGCCTCGTCGATCACCAACATGCCAAGGCGGTCCGCGGCGTCGAGCAGTCCTTGGCTGGCCGGGTTGTGCGCGCTGCGTACGGCATTGTAGCCAGCTGCTTTCATCAGCTCGAGCTTGCGCTCGTCGGCGCGGGGCAGTGACACGCCGCCAAGCATATAATTGTCGCTGTGGATCGCGCCGCCGCGCAGCAGATAGTGCGCGCCGTTGATCCTGAGTCCATGCTCAGCATCGAAGGTCACGCTACGCACGCCGAAACTGGTTTCGCGCCGATCCGCGAGCC
>Ga0209455_1000383_pt1 | contig 39626 bp, 45 predicted proteins | sample AraplaCol_mCL_r2_FD_184275 | JGI IMG/M metagenome (GOLD analysis project Ga0209455, IMG submission 184275) | Arabidopsis root microbial communities from North Carolina, USA - plate scrape CL_Col_mCL_r2 (SPAdes) (version 2) | ecosystem: Host-associated > Plants > Roots > Endosphere | place: USA... | reverse complement strand
TTCGGCGCGCATCTGTCGGGCCCGGGAAACATCAACGTCGATTCAGTCCAGGCAAGCGGGATCACGCTCAACCTGAGCGGCCCCGGCGACATCCGCGTCGCGGGCCATGCCGACCGCGCGGTGATGAACCTGAGCGGGCCCGGCAACATCCACGCCGGCGGCCTCAATCTGGCCGAAGCCGACGTGACGCTGAGCGGGCCGGGCGACATCGACGCAACGGTCACCCGCAACGCCGACGTGCGCCTGTCAGGCCCGGGCGACATCCGCATCCAGGGCGGCGCGCATTGCAACATCCACAAGAGCGGCCCCGGCGACGTTCACTGCGGTTGATGCCGTCTATCCCTGACCGGCCAGGGCCGGTCAGGGATAGGGATCATTTAAGGTAGCGATCGAACCATTCGATCGTGCGCCGCAATGCATCGGTCTGGTTCTCGCGCTTGGCGAAGCCGTGGCCCTCGGCCGGATAATAGACGACCTCGGCCACATTGCCCTTGGCCTTGAGGATATCGGTCACCTCCTGCGCCTGGCCGCGCGGCACGCGGATGTCGTTCTCCCCCTGCAGCGTGAGCAACGGCGCCTTGGCCTGGCGAATATAGGTCAAAGGTGAGGTGGCGTCGTAGACCTTGGGGAATTCGTCCGGAGAGCCGAGCAGCGACTTCTGGTAGCTCTGCAGCCCGGCATCCTCATGCTCCCACATCGTGCGCCAGTTGATGATGCCGAACATCTGCACGCCTGCGGCAAAGGCATCGGGCGCGCGGCCGATCGCCATCAGGGTCATGAACCCGCCATAGGAGCCGCCGGTAATGCCGACGCGCTTGCCGTCGACATAGCCGGTCGCCACCAGGAAATCCTTGGCTGCAAGTTCGTCCTTGAGATCCCCGCCGCCCAGATCCTGATAATTGGCAACCTGGAAATCATGGCCATAACCGGTCGATCCGCGCGGATTTGGCTGGATCACGAAATAGCCGCGGCTGGCGAGCGCGGTCGCGGTCTTGTTGAAATAATCCTGCGTCTGCCCGGTCGGCCCGCCATGCGGCATCACCACCGCAGGCGCATGCCCGTCGCGTTTCGCGTTGAAAGGCATGGTCAGGATCCCGCTGACGAGCGTGCCGTCGAAGCTGCGCCAGGTCACGACGCGCGATTTGGGCAGTCCCTCGGGCAGCAGGCTCGCCATCGCCAGCGCAGTCGCGGGCCGCGTGTGGCCGGTTGCGAGATCGAGGATCACCAGATTGCTCGGCGAATCCGCGCCCGATTGCATCACCAGCAAGGATCGCGAATCGGGCGAGAAGGGGCGGTCCGCGCCGAGGCTGTTGGCACCGGGCGGCATCGGCAGCGTCCGCTCCGCCATCGTCGCGACCGAGACCAAAGTCAGCCGCGTGCGTCCGTCCTCGCTCGTGCTGGCGACCATCCAGCGCCCGTCGGGCGAGATCGGCCCAGCCGATTGCTCCCACGGCGTCGGCTTGAGCCAGTGCCACGAACCGCCCGCGACGGTGTAGATCCCGCCATGCATCTGGCCGGTTCTGTCGTTGGTGGTGACCGAGAGGCGACCGCCATCGGCGCTGGCCCCGGCGGCGGCATAGACAGTCTTCGGCTTGGCGAGCAGGCGCGTCATCTTGCCGCTCGCAACGTCGATTCGCCACACTTCGCCGACGGTGCCGTCGGTGAAGCCGCGGTCGGCGATCAGTGCGCGGCCCTGATCGACCCAGGCGACCGCGCTCCAACCCCATTGCGGATCGCTTTCGCGCGTGAGGTTGCGGACCTTGTGCGTGGCGGCATCCATCACCGCAAGGTCGGTCTGGCCCTTGTCCTGCGGCTTGTAGGAGATGGCGATCTGGCGCCCATCGGGCGAGACCAGCGGGTCGCCCTCCCGAATGTCGGGCGCATTGGATAGATCGCTTACCGCACCGCCTGAGGCGGGTACGGCATAGATCTGGAATTGCTCGTTCCCGCCTTTGTCCTGCTGGAAATAGACCGTCCGGCCATCGGGCGAGACAGCGATCCCACTTTGGCGATCATCGCTCTGCGTAAGCTGGACCGGCCAGCTCCCCGCCGTATCGGTGCGCCACAGATTGTAACGGCCGGTTAGGTTGGTCGAAACGAACAGGCGCCGCCCATCAGCGCTCCAGGCTGCAGAGGAAAGACCGCGCGAGAAAGCGAGATCGTCGATCGGCACTGGCCGCGCTGCCGGGTTGGCAGGCGAAACGATGCTGTGCGGATCGGTGACGGGCCGCGGCGGGGTCGGAATCTCGGCCTGCGCCGCCGTGCCGCCTATCAGAACCAGAGAAGTCGCCGCCAATATCCGTGCGCGCAATGCCATGTTCCGTCCCCCGTCGTCTTAAGACAAGCTTATCAAGACGAACATGGGCCGCGCCCTGCGGCTTGTCCATCGCCGCGCGAGATACCTCCATGTTGGATAGCTTTCTCTCGTGCACTGTCATGAACCGGCGTAGTGAGAGGCGTTACGAGTCCCGGTGCCTTGCTTTCCCACCCCTCTCGCGAAGGGAGTTTTGCATGCTTCGACTTGGCCTGTGCGCCCTGCTGGTTTCCGCCGTGGCGCTACCCGCGTCCGCCCAACAGAATAATACGCCCGCCGCCGGCACCGCAGGAATGAGCGTCGGCTTCGGCGCGCAGGGCGCCTGGGGCGGCCAATTTACCGGCTGGGGGCCGGCTTCCCGCTATTCGGCGCCGGAACTCATGCTTGAAGCCATGCCCAATCAGCTACAGGTCGGCGACGTCGTCCGTTCGGCCTATGGCGGCGTGATCGGCCGGATCGCTTATGCCGACGGCAATGTCGCGGTGGTCAAATCGTCGCACTGGGCGATGCGGCTGCCGGCCAAGGCGTTCGGCGTGGATCATCAGGGTCTGGTGATCAAGCTGAGCCCGGCCAGCTTCGATTATCTCGCCCGCGGGCACGGCGTCCGCATCGGCTGACGCCCGACAAGGAGAAGCTTATGCTCAAGGCATCTCTTGGTGCGCTGCTGCTCTGTGCGGCGGCTTTGCCCCTGACCGCGCAAACCACCGGCTACACGCCGCCCGCGGGCACGGACGCGATGGGCGCCAGTAACAATGGTGGCTATGGCGGCTGGTGGCCCGGCACGGGCGGCCCCATGTTCTGGCGCAACACCTATACCTATGGCGTGCAGGCGCGGCCGGATCAGTTGCGCGTCGGCAATGTCGTCTATTCGACCGAAGGGCCGATTATCGGACGCGTCGCCTATGCTGACGCGCACGTGGTGGTGGTGAAGTCCCGGCGCTGGGCGCTGCGGCTGCCGGTCAAAGCGTTCGGCGTGAACACGAAGGAGGGGCTGCTGCTCAGGCTGTCGCCCGCCAATTTCGATCATCTGGCGAAGCTGCACGGCGCGCGCACGAGCTGACGCATCAGATCAGGTAAAGCGAAGCCAGCTCGCGCACGAGGCCGACCGGCAGGGCCGCGAGATCGTCGGTCTCGCCGCCCCCCAGGTCGGCGGGCGCGTCACTCTCGGCGAGATAGCGCCAGCCCTGATGCGCACGCTTTGGGCGCACGCGCACCGGCACGATCGGGTCTGCCAGCCGGATCAGGCAATGCCCGCGCTCATCCTCCTCGAAGCGCAGGATGGTGCTGCGCGCGATCAGCTGGTGCTTGACGATCCAGAAGAGCGATCCGCCAATCAATTCGGCATGCCGCGTCGGGCGATAGCGCGTCGTGACATAGGTCTCGCCCTCGACCGCACGGCCGGTCAGGCGGCGCTCGAGCGCGTCGGCATCGGGACATCCGACCGCGACCTTGGTGATGTTGAGCGGCATCGATCCCATGTGGCGCATTCGCGCCGGCGATCAAGCGTCAGTGAACGCCGAACAAAGTCGCCAGGCCGAGCAGGGCGAAGAAGCCCATGCAATCCGTCATCGTCGTGACGAAGATGGTCGAGGTCACCGCGGGGTCGATCTTGAGCCGCTCCAGCCCGAGCGGGATCAGCACGCCGGCAAGACCGGCATTGAGGCTGTTGATGATCATCGCCGCGAGCAGGATCACCGAAAGGCCGGTATCATGATAATAAAGCTGGCAGCCGGCCGCCATCAAACCGCCCAGCACGAGGCCGTTCGAGAGCGCGATCCACCATTCGCGCGCAATCATGCGCCAGGTGTTCGAAGCGGTAAGCTGGTTGGTCGCGAGCGCGCGCACCGTGACTGCCATCGTCTGGGTGGCAGCGTTACCCCCCATGCCCGATACGATCGTCATCAGCGCTGACAGGGCGACCAGTTTCTCGATCGTGCCGGAAAAGGCCCCGATCACCGACGCGGCCAGGATCGCGGTGCCGAGATTGACGAGCAGCCACCACATGCGGGTGCGGATGGCGGACGGCAAAGGCTCGTTGATGTCGCCGTCGCCCGCGCCCGACAGGCGCAGCGCATCCTCGCCCGCTTCTTCCTGAATGATGTGGACGATATCGTCGACCGTGATCATGCCGACCAGACGGCCGCTCGTGTCGACCACCGCGGCGGAAATGAGCGCGTATTTCTGGAAGCGGAGCGCGACCTCTTCCTGGTCCATATCGACCGGGATCAGGGTTTGCTCCTCCTGCATCACCTGCGCGACCGGCACGTCGCGCTGCGAACGCAGGATCCAGGACAATTTGCAGGTGCCGACCGGGTGGTGCGCGTGATCGACCACGAACACTTCCCAGAAGTCGGTGGTCAGGTCGCCATTGCCGCGCAGATAGTCGAGGACATTGCCGACATTCCAATGTTCGGGCACCGCGATCAGCTCACGCTGCATCAAGCGGCCGGCGGATTCCTCGGGGTAAGAAAGCGCTTCCTCGATCGCAGCGCGGTCGTCGGGCTCCATCGCGCGCAGCACTTCACGCTGATCCTCGAGGTCCATGTCCTCGATGATCGCGACCGCATCGTCGGTATCGAGTTCGGAGGCGAGGTCGGCGACCTGCTCGTTGCTGAGTGCTTCGAGCACCTGCTCGCGCACCCAGTCGTTCATCTCGGCCAGCACGTCACCGTCGAGCAGGTCGGCGAGCGCCGTGGCCAAAGGCTCGCGTTGATCCTTGGGCGCCAGCTCGAACAGATCGGCGATGTCGGCGGGATGGAGCGGCTCGACCAGCGAACGCGCAGCCTCGACATCGCCGGCTTCGACTTGCTCGATCACCGCATCGACGAAATCGGGGGTCAGCCGGTCGTCCTCGTCATGTGAGGGTTCGGGCTGATGCTCGGAGTCCGCCGAGGGCATTTCGTGCAAGGCGTCCGTGGGCTCAGCGATGTCGTTTTCGCGCTCGCTCATAGCGACCCTCCCACAGATGCGGGGCGGGCTTAGGCTGGCGCATCGGCTTTGTCAGCCCTTCATTGGCGCAAAAAGCGCACCACATAGGCGGCATGACCTACCGCCTGTCCGTCCTCGACCAATCCCCGATCGCGCAGGGCTCCGACGCTGCCCAGGCGGTCCGCAACACGCTCGATCTGGCGCAGACCGCCGACCGGCTCGGTTTTCATCGCTACTGGCTGGCCGAGCATCACGCCTCGCGCTCGCTCGCGGGCGTGGCGCCTGAGGTATTGATCGGCCCGGTGGCGCTGGCGACCAACCGCATCCGCGTCGGATCGGGCGGGGTGATGCTGCCCCATTATTCGCCGTTCAAGGTGGCGGAGACCTTTTCCTTGCTGTCGGCGATGGCGCCGGGCCGGATCGACCTGGGCCTCGGCCGCGCGCCCGGCAGCGACCAGCGCACCGCCTTCGCGCTCCAGCGCGACCGGTCGAAGCGGATGGCGAGCGACTTTCCCGAGCAGCTCGACGAACTCACCGCCTATCTCGAAGCCACGATGCCCGAGGATCATGCCTTTGCACCGCTCCAGCATCTGATGCCGACCGGCGGCGGCATGCCCGAACTTTGGATGCTGGGTTCCTCGCCCGACAGCGCGATCTGGGCGGCCGAGCGCGGCCTGCCTTATTGCTTCGCCGACTTCATCAATTCGGATGGGGCGCATCTTGCGCAGCATTATCGCCGCAGCTTCCGCCCCTCCGCACGGCTGGCCGAGCCTTACGTGATGGCCGCGACCTGGAGCATCGCCGCACCGACCTCCCATGAGGCGGAACGCCTCGCCGCGCCCGCACGGATGATGTTCGCGCACCTGGTCGCGGGCACGCCGATCCCGGTGCCCCCGGTCGAGGAAGCGCTCGCCTGGCTTGAGGCCAATCCGGCCGCCAACCGCCGCCAGCGCCGAACCGTGCTCGGCACGCCCGCCGAAGTGCGGCGCGGGCTGGACGAGGTCGCCGCCGAATATGGTGCTGACGAGCTGATGCTGGTCAATATCTTGCCCGACCATGCGGCACGACGCCGATCTTACGCGTTGGTCGCCGCGGAATATGGACTAGCGCCGGACGCCGCAGCCGAGGTTTTGACCGCCGCCTGATTCACGACTCGGTCGGAAGCAAGCTTCCAACCGCGACGATCAGGCTCTACCGACCCCGAAACGAATCTGGAGAAACGACCCATGGCCGACGAAACGCTGACTCTCACCCTGGATACCGGCGACGACACGGGCGGCGATGTCGTCATCAAACTGCGCCCCGATCTGGCGCCCGGCCATGTCGAACGCATCACCGCGCTCGCCAAGGAAGGTTTCTACGACGGCGTGATCTTCCATCGCGTCATTCCCGGCTTCATGGCGCAGGGCGGCGATCCGACCGGCACCGGTATGGGCGGCTCTGAGCAGCCCGATCTCAAGGCCGAGTTCAGCAGCGAACCGCACGTGCGCGGCGTCTGCTCGATGGCGCGCGCGTCCAATCCGAACAGCGCGAACAGCCAGTTCTTCATCTGCTTCGACGACGCGACCTTTCTCGACCGCCAATATACGGTGTGGGGCGAGGTGATCGAAGGCATGGAGCATGTCGACGCGCTCCCCAAGGGCGAGCCGCCGCGCAACCCAGGCAAGATCGTCAAGGCGACCGTCGCCTAAGGCAATTTCAGGCGCCCCGCGCTGCGGCGCGGGGTTAGTCCGCGATGGTTTCGAACAGCCAGTCGTGGAAGATGCGCACTGCGCGGTTGGACAGGCCGGTGCGGCGCGACGCGAACCAATAGCTGTAGGACGCATCCGCGACATGATCGAAGATGCGTACCAGCCGCGGGTCGTGCGAGCCTTCGACATGTTCGTCGAGCATGAAGGCGACGCCCAGGCCCTGCGCCGCGGCGTCGAGGATCAGTTGGCCCGAATCGAAATGGTCGATCGCAAATGGCTCAAGATCGGGCCGGCCGATTGATTCGCGCCAGATATTGAACAGCTCCTGCATGTCGCGATGGACGAGAATCGTCGCGCGGCCGAGGTCGTCGGGCACCCGGAGCGCGTCGGGGCCCTCCTTGAGCTTGGGCGAGCCGATCGCGGCGACCCGGCTGCGCGCGATCTTGCGCGAATAGAGCGCGGGGTCGATCTCGCGCGCGACTACGATCGCCGCGTCGAGACCCTCGCCCAGTCGAGCCAGCGCATGGGGCTGCGTGTCGATGTCGATATGGAAATCCTCGTGCTTCGCGCGAAGCTCCGGCAATTTCCCGATCAGACGCTGCGATGCAAAAAGCGGCGGGACGTTCAAACGTAAACGCAGCAGGTCCGCCTCGCCCGTGGTTGCGTCGATTGCAACAGCGAGCGCGTCGAGCGCGGGGGCAACGCGTGCCAGCAATTGCTCGCCATCACCGTTGAGGATCATCGCCTGGTGACGCCGTTCGAACAGAGGCCGGCCGACGAACCGCTCCAGACTCTGGATGCGGCGGCTCAAAGCGGGCGAGGAAAGCGCCAGCTCCTCTGCGGCGGCCTTGACCGAACCCAGGCGCGCAACCTGGACAAAGGCCTCGACGGCCGTGAGCGGGGGAAGCCTACGCACACCGATCTCCCTCGTTCGCCGGCAGACTTACCGGCACCGATGACGATATCGTAACGACCGGAATAGTGAATGCGAATTGCGCAATTCGCAACCGCAAAATATCCCTTCGCAATTGCACAATGGTAACGATACCATCATAACCAACCTGCCTTTCAGGCATCCTCTCCTAAAACTTTCAGGGTCGGCACCTTCGGGTGTCGGCCCTTTTTTTCATATCGCAAGCGTCATTACCTGCGGTACCGGCATACACCGCGTGCAGGCCACGCTTCGTCTCAGACGGGGACCGTAAACTTGCTCGCTCCGGACCCCGGAAGGCGTCTCATCGCTTGCCAAGCCAAGTCAGTTTTGCGACGGATCAATGAAGTACAGGGTTGAAAGGGTCGTTTTGGCATGAATTCTCCGGTCGCCGAGCAGGCGCTCAAGCGTGTCGAGCGTCGCAGCCCGAGCAAAGGCCCCGGCCCGCTTGCAATGTTCTTCAAGGGATTCCTCCGCCATCCGGTGATGGTCGGGTCGATCATTCCATCGTCGAAGAAGCTGATCCGCCACATGCTGTCGCGGACCGATTGGGACAACACCAAGCTGTTCGTCGAATATGGCCCGGGGGTCGGCACCTTCTGCCAGGAAATCCTCGATCGCATGGCGCCCGACGCGACCTATATCGCGATCGATCTTAATCCCGATTTCATCGACTATCTGGCGCGCACGATCGTCGATCCGCGCTTCATCCCCGTGCTGGGCTCGGCCGCCGACGTGCGCCGAATCATCGCCGACCACGGCCATGAGAAAGCCGACTATATCCTGTCCGGCCTGCCTTTCTCGACCCTGCCCGCGGGCATCGGACCCAAGATCGCGGCCGAGACGCATGCGGCGCTTCGCAAGGATGGCGCCTTCCTCGTCTATCAATTCTCGCCCAAGGTGCGCGACTTCCTGGCGATGAGCTTCGATCGGATCGACCATGCGTTCGAACCGATCAACATCCCGCCTGCGCAGCTCTACTGGGCTTGGAAAGATTGAGCGCATTTTTGCGGGTTCAGCGCCGCTGAACCTGGCGCCGCGGTGCGGATCTCATCAAAGGCGCTTACTGATCCACCCCGAAGCTCAGCCGCCGCGTCACGGACGCGTCGACAAACACCATGATGTAGTAAGCCAGCGCCCAGCGTAGCCGGGTGAGCCAGCCCGCGCGCTCGTGGATCGCGGGGCGAATCTGACGCGAATCGGCCATCTCGCCCTCGAAATAAGCGCGCATATGATCCGCGAAAGCCTGGTCCTCGATCCGCAGCATGATCTCGAGGTTGAGAAAGAGGCTGCGCACGTCGAAATTGGCCGAGCCGATATGGACGATATCGTCGATCACGAACAATTTGGTGTGCAATTTCTGCGGTTGATATTCGAACACTTCCACCCCGCGCGACAGCAAGCGGTGATAGGTGTGTCGCGCCGCGGCGATCGCGGCGGCATGATCGGTCTTGGACGGCGTGATCACGCGCGCCTCGCCACCGTGCTTCGGCACGCTTTCGATCGCGCGCATCATCCGCGGCGTCGGCGCGAAATAAGCGGCGATGATGTCGAGCCGATGCGCATTGCGCACGTCGAGCCGCAGCGTCCGCGCCCACGGGCTCAACCGCCGCGTCGGCCCGCCGAGCAGCCAGCAGGCCTTGCCGCCCTTGGGGTTGCTCCAGCGCGACAGAGCGTGGCGCAGGTCGCGCAGCCGTGCCTTGGGCTTGTGCGTCCAGCGCGCGAGCGCGTCGAAATAGCCGACCAGTCTCTTGGCGGCAGGCCCCTCGATCCGGATGCCAAGATCGCGCCAGCCTTTCTTGTCGTCGAAATAATCGTCTTCGACATTGAAGCCGCCGACAATCGCGCTCGCCTCGTCCGCTAAAGCCAGCTTCTGATGGTTGCGCAGCAGGTAGCGTCGGCCAAAGCGCGGCAGGAAATGGCAGACGTCGGCGCCTTTTGCTTCCAGCGGCGCGAAGAAATCGGGTGGGGCCGAACTGCCGAAGCCGTCGACGATCAGCGAAACCTTAACCTTGCGGTCGAGCGCGCGCTCCATCGCATCGCGTACCATTCGTCCCGTCTCGTCGGGAGTGTAGATGTAATAAAGCAGCCGAAGGCTGTGCTGCGCTCTGTCGATCAGATCGATCAGCGCCTTCAGCCGAACCGAGCCTTCAATCAGCAAGGTTAGGCGATTGCCGTCGACCGTGAAGTGCTTCTTGCGGCCCATTGAGGGCTTTTTCGGTGTTTTCGTTGACTCTGGCACCTGCTCGCCCTATCTCGCCCGCCTTCCAACACACCAAATGCTTGGTCAAGCGGAGCGTTCAGAATGGCGCGCGTTACCGTCGAAGATTGCGTCGACAAAATTCCCAACCGGTTCGATCTGGTGCTGCTCGCAGCCCAGCGCGCCCGCCAGATTTCCGGCGGCGCCGAGCTTACTATCGATCGCGACCGTGACAAAAATCCGGTCGTGGCGCTGCGCGAGATTGCGGAAGAGACGATTGTCCCCGACGATCTGAGCGAGGCCGTCGTCCAGACGCTGCAGCGCGTGCAGATCGACGAAGAGGACACGCCGGACGAGATCGGCTCGCTGGCCGCTTCGGCCGAAGCGCTGCGCCTCACCGCCGCCGCGCCGCCGCGGACCCAGAATCTGGGCGCCGACTACGAATAAGCGACCCGCCCCTCTCCTGGGCGTAAACATGGGTTAGAGATCAAGGGGTTCGGTTCCGGAAGCGGAGCCGAACCCCTTGTTTTTGCGTTTTGCTGCTTCCGAAGGAGAAGCATCATGCCGCGTGGAGACAAGAGCGCTTACACCGACAAGCAGAAACGCAAGGCGGAGCATATCGAAGAAGGCTATGAGGACCGGGGCGTGTCCAAGGACGAGGCGGAGCGCCGCGCCTGGGCGACGGTCAACAAGGAGAGTGGCGGCGGCAAGAAATCCGGCTCGGGCCGCGGCAAGGCCGAAAACCATGCCTCCTCGCGTAAAGGTGGACGCAAAGGCGGGGCGGCTTCGGCCAACCGTTCGGCGGCAGATCGTTCGGCTGCGGCCAAGAAAGGCTGGGAAACCCGCCGGAAAAGCGGTCACGCTTAGGATCAAACGGGCCTGACCCGGCTTTCACTTGCTGCTAGACCGGCCCGATGCCGTGTCTTTCCCGTAATGATCGCCCGTGAAGCGCTGGTTCGCTGACGGCGTATTCCGCGCAGTATTGCGCAATGCGGGCTACCTGGGATCCGGCAAGCTCGTGGGCGCGCTGTTGGGGCTGATCGCGCTGGCCTGGGCGGGGCGCGGGCTTACGCCCGCCATGTTCGGCGTACTGATGATCATCCACGTCTACGCGACGGGGGCCGGTGCGTTGGTGAAGTTCCAGACTTGGCAATTCATCGTTCGCTATGGCGCACCGGCGCTTCAGCGCGGCGACAAGATTTATGCGCGCGATTCGATTCGTTTCGCGTTCGGGCTCGATATCGCCAGCGGCCTCATCGGCATGGCGCTCGCTATGGTGGCCTTGCCCTTGCTCGCCGATCGGCTCGACATGGCGGGCGACACGCTGCCGCTGGCCTGGATCTATTGTACCCTGGTGCCGACCATGTCGGCCGCGACCGCGGTCGGCGTGCTGCGCCTGCTCGACCGCTTCGACCTGATCGGCACGCAGCAGGTGGTGACACCGATCCTGCGCGCGATCGGCGCCACCATCGCCTATTTCGGCCATCTCGGGTTCGTCGGCTTCGTCGCGACCTGGTACATAGCCGACCTTGCCGGGGACCTCGTGCTATGGGCAATGGCCGCACGCGAGCTCAAGCGGCATGGCATGCTGGACGCGTTTAGGCCCGGCCTGTTCGGGGCGGCGCGGCGGCTTCCCCATGCCTGGGGCTTCGTCTGGACGACCAATATCGCGCATTCGATCGCGGCCGCCTGGGGGCCGCTCTCCAACCTGATCGTCGCCGGTACGCTCGGCCCAATCGCGGCCGGCCTGTACAAGATCGCGAGCACCCTGATGGATTCGACCAGCAAGCCGGCCGATTTGTTGAACCGCGGCTTCTACCCGGAGATCATGCGGCTCGATCCGACCAGCAAACAGCCCTGGAAACTGGGCCTGCGCGTCGGCGCGCTTTCCGCCTGCATCGGCATCGCGGTGATCCTGCTGGTAATGGTGGGCGGCAAACCCGTGATCGGGCTGATTTTCGGCAGGAAGTATCTCGACGCCTTCGATCTGCTACGGTTGATGGCCTGGTCGCTGGTCGTCTCGACCGCCGCTTTCCCGCTCGAATCCCTGCTCTACATGGTCGATCGGCAGCGGACCGCCCTCGCGATGCAGACTTTGTCGGCCGCCCTCTATCTGTGCTTGTTATACGCGCTGACCCGCCTGTGGCAGCTCGACGGCGCGGGCATAGCCTATCTCGTCGGCACGGTACTGACCGGGCTGCTCATGCTGATCCCGACCTTGATCAGTTATCGTGATCGCGCGCAATATCGCCCCCACCCGCATCCGGCGCCGCCCGATGCCGACCCCGCGCTGGAGGCCGTCGCATGAGGCTTGCCCCCGAAGACCAGCAAGCGACGCTGCTGATCGCGAGCGGCACCTTCATGATCGCTGCGGGCCTGACCTGCTGGTGGTTCGGGATCGACATGCGGCTGCACTACAGCCTGCATCTTTCGCCCAGCCTGGCGCCTTTGGTGGTGCGGCTGTCCGCATTAGGCGGCCTCGCGGTTATGGGGCCGATCGCGCTGGTTGGCCTCGCTTTCCTGATCGCGCAGCGGCGGCGCGCGGACGCGGCGTGGCTGTTCCTGACGATCGCGATCGGACGCTTGGGGATCGAGGGCCTCAAGCTGGTCGTCACGCGACCCCGGCCACCGGCCGAAGATTGGCTCGAGCGCGTCTCGTCGTGGAGTTTCCCGAGTTCGCACAGCGCCGGGACGATGATGACCTGCGTCGCGCTTGCACTGCTGTTCGGACGCGGAGACGGCGCGATCCTGGTGGCGCTGCTCGCCGCGTTGTTCGTCGGCTGGACGCGCATCGCACTGGGGGTGCACTGGCCGAGCGACGTGATGGCGGGCTGGGGGATCGGGCTGATCTGGATGGGCCTGGCGCTGAGCATTCGCAACGTGCTCGTGTCGGATGACGCCCCTGGTCTGCCAAATCCGCGCGAATGAGCACCGATCCGGTATTGCGCGTCGCGCGGCCCAGCGATGATCTCGACCGGCTGCTGCCTTTCTATATCGAAGGCCTCGGCCTGAGCCTCCTGTACCGCTTCACCGACCATGACGGCTTCGATGGCGTCATGATCGGTCGGGCCGATGCGCCGTATCATTTCGAGTTCACGCACGCGGCGGGGCACGTCGCCGGACGCGCGCCGACCGAGGACAATCTGCTGGTCTTCTATCTGCCCGATCGGGCCGAATGGCAGGCCGCGGTCGATCGGATGCGCGCGGCAGGCTTCGCGCCCGTCAAGGCTTTCAATCCTTATTGGGATCGCGACGGCGCGACCTTCGAGGATCCCGACGGCTATCGCGTCGTCCTGCAGAACGCCGCCTGGACGGCGTGAGGATGGTGCCGGCCATCGGACTCGAACCGATGACCTACCGCTTACAAGGCGGTTGCTCTACCAGCTGAGCTAGGCCGGCCCACTCTTTTGGCCCCATGCGTCAGGCCGGCGAAAATAGCTAGACCGTGAAGCTCTCGCCGCAGCCGCAGCTGCCCTTGGCATTGGGATTCTGGAAGACGAAGCCGGCGGTGAAATCGTCCTCGACCCAGTCCATGTTGCTGCCGATTAGGTAAAGCAAGCTCGGTCCGTCGATATAGAGGTCGCCCCCCGGAGTCGCGACCTTCTCGTCCATCGGGTTGGCGCTGCTGATATAATCGACCGAATAAGCCAGGCCCGAACAGCCGCGGCGCGGGGTCGAGAGCTTGACCCCGATCGCGTCGGCGGGCGCGTCTTTCATCAAATTCGCAATGCGCGTCTCGGCCGAGGGCGTCAGCGTGAGCGCGGCGGGGCGAGGGCGGAGCGTGGTGGTCATCAGAGCATTCCCAGTTCGAGCTTGGCCTCGTCCGACATCTTCTGCGGATCCCATGGCGGATCCCAGACCAGGTTGACGTCGGCGAGCCCCACGCCTGGCACCGATCCGACGCGCAGTTCGACCTCGCCCGGCATCGATTCCGCGACCGGGCAATGCGGCGTGGTGAGCGTCATCGTCACCGCGACATGGCCGTCATCGGTGATGTCGACGCCGTAGATCAGGCCGAGATCGTAGATGTTGACCGGGATTTCGGGGTCGTAAATCTCCTTGAGCGCGTCGATCACGCGTTCGTAGAGATCGCCGCCGACTTCGCCGGTGGACGGCGCAGGCTGGGGCTTGAGGAAGCCGCTGAGATAGTCGCGCGGCCGATCTTCTTCGACCAAATCCTCCACGCGCGCCTTGGGCGGCGCGGGCGGAGCCTCGCTCACTTCCTCGATTTCGATCTTCCGTTCCTCATTCATCCGAAGATACGCCTTACCCGTTCGATACCCTTGACCAGCGCGTCCACATCGGCCGGGCCGTTATAGACGCCGAAGCTCGCGCGCGCGGTCGCCGGCACGCCCAGCGCCTCCATCAAAGGCTGCGCACAATGGTGGCCGGCGCGGATCGCGACCTGCGCCTCGTCCAATATGGTGCCGACATCGTGGGGATGAACCCCCTCGACCGCGAAACTGACGATTCCTGCGCTATCTTCGGGCCCGAACAGGGTCACGCTGTTGAGATTGCGCAGCGCATCGCGCGTCTGGCGGACCAAGGCGGTTTCGTGCGCGTGGATCGCCTCCAGCCCAATGCTCTCGACATAGTCGATCGCGGCATGGAGCCCGAGCGCGCCGACGATATGCGGCGTGCCCGCCTCGAACCGCGTTGGCGGGGGCGCATAGGTGGTGCGCGCGAACGTGACCTTGTCGATCATCGAACCGCCGCCCTGATAAGGCGGCATCGCGTCGAGTAATTCGGGCCGCGCCCACAGGCAGCCGATCCCGGTCGGGCCGTAGAGCTTATGGCCGGAGAAGACGTAGAAATCGCAGCCGAGCGCGGCCACATCGACCGGCAGACGCGGCACCGCCTGGCAGCCGTCGACCAGCAATTTCGCACCGACCTTATGCGCGATATCCGCCGCACGGCGCACGTCAAGCACCGAGCCGAGTACATTCGAGACATGCGCGAGCGCGACCAGTTTGTGCCGTTCGGTCAGCATCGCCTCGGCCGCGTCGAGGTCGATCCTGCCGTCATGCGTGAGGGGCGCGACGTCGATCTCGATGCCGGTGCGGTCGCGCAGCAACTGCCACGGCACGATGTTGGAATGATGCTCAAGCTGGCTGAGCAGGATGCGGTCGCCGGCCTTGAGGAACGTGCCGCCCCAGCTAGACGCGACGAGATTGATCGCCTCGGTCGCGCCGCGCACGAACACGATCTCGTCCGGCGAACCCGCGCCGATGAAGCGTGCGACGCGACGGCGCGCGGCTTCGTAAGCCAGCGTCATGTCGGCCGATCGCTGATAGACGCCGCGATGCACGGTCGCGTAGGTCTCGCCATAAGCGCGTGAAATCGCATCGAGCACGGGCTTGGGCTTCTGCGCGGTCGCGGCGGTGTCGAGATAGGCCCAGCCTTCCGGAATCGCCGGAAAGTCGGACACCAGATCGAGCGCGCGGGTTTGGGTCAGGATATTCACAGCAACCGCTCCAGCGCCGCGTCGATCGCGGCAATAAACTGGGCCTCCTCGTCCGATCCGTCGAACAGACCGCTGACGAAGGCGCGCAGCAGCAGGCTCTTGGCCTCGGCCGGCGGCAGGCCACGGCTGGCGAGATAGAAGAGCGCTTGCGCATCCAGTTCGCCGACGGTCGCGCCATGCGCGCACTTCACGTCGTCGGCGAAGATTTCGAGTTCGGGCTTGGCGTTCACGGTCGCGCTGCGATCGAGCAGCATCGATTTCACCGACTGGACTGCATCGGTCTTCTGCGCATCGCGCGAAACCGCGACCTTGCCGAGATAAGAAAGCGTCGACTTCGCGCCAGCGATGCCGCGCACAGTCTGGCGGCTGGTCGCGTTCGCCTCGAAATGGCGAACGGTGGTAATCAGCTCGATCGTCTGACCCTCGCCACCGATCAGGGCTGCATCCAGATCGAACGCGGCACCCTCGTACAAGGTCACGTCGAGCGCGACGCGGCCGAGCTTGCCGCCGGTATTGACGAGTTGCATCGCGAAGGACGCGCCGACACCGACCTCGATCGTGTAATCGCGTACGATCACCTGATCGTGGGCCGCATCCTGGACCAGATTCACCCGCCGGCTCTCGCCCGCGGCGACGATGATCTTGTCGGGCACGGGCACGGGCCACACGCCGCCAAGCGCGGCCAGGTCGCTATAGCGCCAGGCTTCGTCGCGCTTGGTCGGGAGGGCGGTCATAGCTCCTCCCCGCTTGCGGGGAGGGGGACCATGCGCAGCATGGTGGAGGGGCATCGCGGCGAGGCGAATCGCGCGGGGCAACGCCCCTCCACCACGCCGCTGCGCGGCGCGGTCCCCCTCCCCGTTCCGGGGAGGATCACGCGGCGATCTCCGCATAGCCCTCAGCCTCAAGCTGATGCGCAAGTTCGGGGCCGCCTGAACGGACGATGCGGCCGCCCGCCAGCACATGGACGAAGTCCGGCTTCACATAATCGAGCAGCCGCTGATAATGCGTGATCAGCAGCACCGCCTTGTCGGGCTTGCGCATGATCGTGTTGATGCCAGCACCAACGCTGCGCAGCGCATCGATGTCGAGCCCGCTGTCGGTCTCGTCGAGGATCGCGAGCTTGGGGGCGATGATCCCCATCTGCACCATCTCGGCACGCTTCTTCTCGCCGCCCGAAAAGCCGACATTGACCGGCCGCTTGAGCATCTCCGGATCGAGCCCGAGCGCTCCTGCCTGCGCGCGCGCCAGCTTGATGAAATCACCGCCCGACAGCGGCTCTTCGCCGCGTGCGCGGCGCTGCGCATTAAGCGCCTCGCGCAGGAATTGCAGGTTGGAAACGCCGGGGATTTCGACCGGATATTGGAAGCCCAGGAACAGCCCGGCGGCCGCGCGTTCGTGCGGTTCCATCGCGAGCAGGTCCTCGCCCTCGAACGTCGCCGAACCCTCGGTCACCTCATAACCGGGCCGCCCTGACAGGACATAACCGAGCGTCGACTTGCCCGCGCCGTTGGGGCCCATGATCGCATGGATCTCGCCCGGATTAAGCGAAAGCGAGAGGCCTTTGAGGATGGCTTTGCCATCGACTTCGGCGTGGAGGTTATTGATCGTCAACATTCACTTCGTTCCAACCGAAAAGCGTGTTTCGCAGGCACCTTGCTGGCGCTTCATGGTGTCTAGCCAATTGAAGACCGTATCCGCGGTTTTCACCCCGCCCTTGGCCTGCTTCGCTTCTGCCAACGAGGCAGCGCGAACCGACGCGCAAGCGTTGAGCGCGGCATCCGCGGTTTCGAACATGTGGCTTGTCAGGCAATCGGCGTATTTGTTGGCAAAGCGGGAAACCGCAATGCTAGGCCCGCGCATCACGACCACCGTCGGGCAGTCATCGGCGGCCGCCGCCGCAAGGAAGAGCGCGATCATCCGACGCTCCCCTCAAGGCTGATCCCGAGAAGCTTCTGCGCCTCGACCGCGAATTCCATCGGCAGCTGCTGCAGCACTTCCTTGGCGAAGCCGTTGACGATCAGCGCCACCGCCGCTTCCTGATCCAGCCCCCGCGACATCGCGTAGAAAAGCTGGTCGTCGCTGATCTTGCTGGTGGTCGCCTCATGCTCGATCTGCGCGGTGGGGTTGCGCACCTCGATATAAGGCACGGTGTGCGCGCCGCATTCGCTGCCCAGCAGCAGGCTGTCGCACTGGGTGAAGTTGCGGACATTCTCCGCGGTCGGGCCAACCCGCACCAGGCCGCGATAGGTGTTGTTCGACTTGCCCGCCGAAATCCCCTTGGACACGATCGTCGAGCGGCTGCCCTTGCCAAGATGGATCATCTTGGTGCCGGTGTCGGCCTGCTGGTAGTTGTTGGTGACCGCGACCGAATAGAATTCGCCGACGCTGTTCTCGCCCGCGAGCACGCAGCTCGGATATTTCCAGGTGATCGCGCTGCCGGTCTCGACCTGCGTCCACGAAACCTTGCTGTTCTTGCCCTGGCACAGCGCGCGTTTGGTCACGAAATTATAGATGCCGCCGCGCCCCTGGGCATCGCCCGGATACCAGTTCTGGACGGTCGAATATTTGATCTCGGCATCGTCCAGCGCGACCAGCTCGACCACCGCCGCATGGAGCTGGTTCTCATCGCGCATCGGCGCGGTACAGCCTTCGAGGTACGAGACGTAGGCGCCCTTGTCGGCGACGATCAGGGTCCGCTCGAACTGGCCGGTATTGGCGGCGTTGATGCGGAAATAGGTGCTCAATTCCATCGGGCAACGCACGCCCTCCGGCACATAGACGAAGGTGCCGTCGGAGAAGACCGCCGCGTTCAACGCCGCGAAATAATTGTCCTGGATCGGCACGACCTTGCCGAGCCACTTGCGGACCAGATCGGGGAATTCCTTCAACGCTTCGCTGATCGAGCGGAAGATCACGCCCGCGCGCTCAAGCTCCTCGCGGAAGGTGGTGGCGACCGATACGCTGTCGAACACCGCGTCGACTGCGACCTTGCGCGCGCCCTCGACGCCGGCGAGCACCTTCTGCTCCTCAATCGGGATGCCGAGCTTCTCATAGGTACGGCGGATCTCAGGATCGAGCTCGTCGAGGCTCTTCAGCTCGGGCTTCTCCTTGGGCGCCGCATAATAATAAGCGTCCTGATAATCGATCGGCGGGATGTTGAGCTTGGCCCAGTCCGGGCTCTCCATCGTCAGCCAGTGGCGATAGGCCTTGAGCCGATAGTCGAGCATCCACTCCGGCTCGCCTTTCTTGGCCGAGATGAAGCGGACGATATCCTCGTTCAGGCCCTTGGGCGCGAACTCCTGCTCGATGTCGCTGGTGAAGCCCCATTCATAGGCCTTGTCGACGGCGGCATGCGCCTCTGCATTCTTGGTCGCCATCAGTGCACCGCCTCGGCCGCGAGGCTCTCGAGAGTTACGCCCGCCAGCGCGCCGCGCATGGCATCGTTCACCGCATTCCAGTGCGGTTTGACGCGACAGGTCTGCTCGACCCCGCAATCATGTTTCCCCTGCTCGACGCAGGCAGTCATGGCAATGGGCCCTTCGACCGCCTCGACGATGTCGGCCAGGCTTATGGCGGAGGCGCAACGCGCCAGCCTGAACCCGCCCCCGGTACCGCGCGAGCTGACGATCAGACCCGCCGCAGCCAGCCGGCCGACCAGCTTCTGCGCGGTCGGCAAGGGCACGCCGGTCTCCTCCGCCAGGCAGGTCGCGCTGAGGCGCGCACCGTCCTTGCGGGCGGCGGCGGCCAGCATCACGACGGCATAATCGGCGAGGTTGGATAGACGCATTGCTCAAATCGGACTGATTCGTTCCGATTGGGCAAATGGTCCTTCGGGGCCGGGCGGTCAACCCTCAGACGTCATAGAAAAAATCACGTCACCCCAGCGAAAGCTGGGGTCTCATGAGGCCGTAGCCGGCCTCCCGAGATGCCAGCTTTCGCTGGCATGACGAGTTGAGAGTTACTTCGAATACATCGCCATCGCGTCGCGGCGGAATTGCGCGGCGCTGGTGCCGCGGCTGTAGAACATGTGCCCGCCGGCATAGAGGTTGAGGTGGACGCGCTGCGCGACGCCGAAGCTGGGCATCTGGTCCACGATCAACCGGCTCGCGAAATAAGGGCAGGAAAGATCGTCCATGCCGTGCGCGATCATCACCTGCATTTTGGGGTCGGCGGCGATCGCCTTCCTGAGATCGCTCACCGGCGTGTCGGCATTGTCGCGCGTCCAGGCGCGATTCACCTCGTAGGAGAGCAGATTGTAGCGCGCGTCGATCTTCCAGCCGACCTGGTTGGTGATCAGGTCGACCGCCGCGCTGGTGGTCGGCGCGATCGAGGCGTCGAGGATCGGATCGTTCGACTGCTGCGTCGGCGCGCCCGGGAAGGGATCGAACGCGGTGACGTTCGAATCATAGACCGACCCGATCTTGCCCTCGGCGCGATGGATCTCGCGCAGATAGGTGCCGATCTCGACCCGGCCTTCGCTACGGCGGACGATCGCGGGATCGAGCCCGGTGAAGGCCGAAACCTTCGCAGTGATGCGCTCGATCGCCTGCGGGTCCGATCGGCCGCGGAACAGATCGACCGCATATTCGGTGCGATCGTAATTCTCGACCTCGGCCAGTGCCTCGGGCCCGGTCAATTTGCCCTGCCGCTCGAGATTGGCGGCGGTCATCGACGGCAGCGAGATCATGTAGGGCAAGGGCGACAGCGCATTGTCGTCCGCGCCGACCGCATTGGGGTTGAGGTAGGGCGAAACCATCGTGATCCCGCTCAGGCCGACGCCGAGCCGGCTCTGCAGGAAGTAGGCGACGCGCGGCACCCTATAGCCGCCATAGCTCTCGCCTATGAGATAATGGGACGAGGTCATCCGCCCATTCTTGTTGAGCCAGTCGAAGATCACCCGGCTCAGATATTCGATATCGGTCTGCGCCGAGAAGAAGTCGCGCTTGGTGCCGGGCTCATCCTCCAGGCTGCGGCTGAAGCCGGTGCCGATCGGGTCGATGAAGACGAGGTCGGTGAAATCGAGCCAGCTATTGGGATTGTCATGCGCGACTGCGCTGTCCGAGGGCGCATCGCCCTGCGCGCCGAACTGGACATGCTTGGGCCCGATCGCGCCGAGGTTGAGGAAGGCGGACGCGGCGCCCGGTCCGCCGTTGAAGGCGAAGGTCACCGGCCGCGCCGGACCCTTGGTCGGCACCGTGTAGGCGGTGAACACGACCTCGCCGATCTTCTTGCCCTTGGCGTCGGTGACCGGGATCGTGCCGACGGTCACGTCATAGGCGACCGGCCTGCCCGCGATCACCGCGCTCTGGTGGGCGGTCTTGTCGGCCGGAAGCGGCGCGAAGTCGGTCGCCGGCGCCTTTTCATCGGCGGCGAAAACGGGCGTGGCGGCGGTCAGCAGCAAAGCCGCGATAAGGCTCAGGCGCATCGACGAAAATCCCCCTGTAAAGACATAAAATTGCGCGGAACCATGATCGAGCGGCTTGCGCTCCGCAAGCAGGAACGGGCGCGCGCGTGTGGGCGTTTATAGCGTGAGGAGTACCGCCCATGACCGACCACGCCATCGACACGCCCAATGCGCCCGAGGCCCCCGAAGTCCGGCCGGCCATCGACGCTGACGACGTCACCAAACTGAAACGCAACCCGTCCGACGAGGATGGCAAGCTGGATATCGCCGTCGACGAAACCTTTCCCGCGTCGGATGCGCCGTCCAATACCCAGCCGGGCAAGGGCAAGGATCCCGCGCCGTCGTCGGGTTATGACGCCGAAGCCGAAGCAAGGCGCACCGCCGGCCGAAACTGAGTCCCGAATACCACAATCCACAACATCTGGACGCGGCTCGTCGCATTTTGTCTATTTGCTGGGGATTCCGCATTGCACCATCGCCGCTTCCGTGATTCTCTCCTTAACGAGCGAAAACGCAGGGTTAAGGGCCCGGAAACCATCACGGTGCTAACCCCGTGGCTTCTCTCTGGTGGGAGGGCAGTATGGGCGTTCAAATGCGGCCGGATGACGGGACTATGGCCCTGGCCGAAATGAAGGAATTCGCGGGCTTCCCCGCGGGCACGCAACGGTACATCCGCCGTTCGCTGGACATCGGGCTTTCGCGGCAGGACGCGATGCGGCGCTGGTCGCGCGACGTGGTCGAGGCCGCGAGCATCAAGGCTCAGGCGCGCATCTACTCCCGGCTCGATCCTATCCGCGACGCGCTCCCCGACGACAGCGGGCTGGACCAGATGGAGCCCTTCTTCACACCTTTGGTGACGATCACCGCGTTCGATCTGGGGCAGGGCCGGCTGGACAGCTTTGCCGCCTATCGCTTCCTCTACGAACGGCTGATCGGTGGCGGCGTGCGGCCGTGGCTCCCGGGCGCCTTCTGCGCGGCGTCGGCCTTGCCGCATCTGCATCCGGAAAAGCGCCGCGTACTGCTCCAGTCGATCAGCGAAGCGGCCGCGACCGCTCCCGGCTGGTCGAGCCGGCAACCCTGCTTCTTCCCCGAATGGGTCGACAAGATCGAAGAGCCGCTGCCGAACTGACGCGCTCAACAGCGCGTCTTCGCGGCTTTCGGCCTCGTCGAAGTTTATCCGCAGCGCGGTCGTGTGCTGTGTCGAAGGGCCGGCGACAGGCCAATCTTCATTTTCCGGTCGGAACGTCATCGCCTTCCCCGACGTTCGGAGGCATAGGGCGGCCACTTCGTTTCGCTGCCGTGCTTCCCGGGGAGTAAGACCATGCCTGCCGTCCGCCTGACCACCAAGCGCGTCGAAAAGCCGTGGGGCCGCCGCGATCTCTGGCCGGCCTTCGAATCCGTGCCCGAGGGCGGCAATCCGGTCGGCGAGATCTGGTTCGAGGTGCCGGGCGAGAAAGACGGCAGCGCCGACGGCCCCGAACTGCTGATCAAATATCTGTTCACCAGCGACCGGCTGTCGGTCCAGGTCCATCCCGACGATGCGACCGCGCAGAAGCAGGGCTATCCGCGCGGCAAGGATGAGGCGTGGGTGATCCTGCAGGCCGATCCGCATGCCTCGATCGCGCTCGGCACCTTGCAGGTGATCAGCAAGGATGAATTGCGCGCCGCCTCGCTCGACGGCTCGATCGAGAATCTGCTCGACTGGAAGGCGGTCAAGAAGGACGACAGCTTCTATACGACTGCGGGCACGATCCATGCGATCGGCCCGGGCCTGACCCTGGTCGAGGTCCAGCAGAATGTGGACCTGACCTATCGCCTCTACGATTATGGCAGCGACCGCGAGCTGCATCTCGACAAGGGTGTCGAGGCGGCCGATCCGGTGCCCTACGTTGCGGCCTATAAGCCGCATGATGTCTCGCCCGGACGCGAGATATTGGCCGATGGGCCCAAATTCGTGCTCGAACGCTGGCGCAAGGGGGGCAACGGCACGCTCAAAAGCGACGGTCGGCCTCTGTGGCTGATCCCCTTGTCGGGCAAGGGGCAGATCGACGGCGACGCATTCGAGGCAGGGACCGTATGGCTGGCGACGGGCGAATCGCGCCTCGCGCTCGACGATGGCGCGGACATGCTGGTCGCTTACCCCAAATCGGGCGTGATCGAGGCGATCTGGGCCTGATCGCCTGAAGACTGACAGTTTTCGGAGGGTTGCGGCTGCGGTGTGGCAGCGCTGCCGCACCGCAATAGATCACGCTACCAACCGCGCCGTACCGGCTCCGTTACATCGTACTGTCACAAAACTGTCCTACCCGACTCCCCGTCGGCCAGAGGGGCCGGTCTAAGGGGATCATTCATGACTATCCGTCGCACGCTGCTCGCCGGGGCAGGTATCGGCGCGCTTGCGCTTTGCGCTACGCCGACCTTCGCCAAGGCTCCGGTTCACCACAAGAAGCCTCATGCCGCCACCGCCAGCGCGAGCAGCGCGCTGATGGAGCAGGTCAAGGCTCTCCAGGAGCAGGTCGCCGATCTGAGCGCGCGCCTGGGCGTCCAGGAATCGGCACAGCGCGAAACCGTCGCCAACGTCAACAGCGCGCAGACCGCCGCCAACAGCGCCGCGGCACAGGCCGTGCAGGCACAGTCCGCTGCGGCCGCCGCGCAGAGCGCTGCCGCCGACGCTTCGACCACCGCCAAGAAGGCCGTCCCGGCCGCAGTGAAGAGCGAGCTCGCCACCTTCTCGAAGGGCAAGTGGTGGGATTCGACCTCGATCTCGGGCCGCATGTATTTCAACTTCTCGAACGTCGACACCAAGGTCAACGGCGTGAAGCCGGCCGGCTCGAACAACGGCACCGGCTTCAACATCAAGCGCTTCTATCTGGGCGTCGACCACACGTTCAGCCCGATCTTCTCGGGCAACGTGACGATGGATATCGCCAACGTCGTCGGCTCGACCAACACGCAGAACTTCGTCGCGAACAGCGCCACGGCCCCCGCCAACTCGACTGCGCTGGTCGGCAAGGGCTTTTACGTCAAGAAGGCCTATCTGCAGGCCAAGCTCGACCCGGCCTTCATCGTTCGCCTCGGTTCGGCAGACCTGCCGTGGGTTCCCTACGCCGAGAACCAGTATGGCTATCGTCATCTTGAGAACACGATCGCCGACCGCACCAGCTTCGCCACCTCGGCCGACTGGGGCGTCCACGTCCTCGGCGACCTCGCCGGTGGTCTGGTGAGCTATCAGGTGTCGATGGTCGACGGCGGCGGCTACCGCAACGTCAAGGTCTCGAACACGGTCGACTTCGAAGGCCGTGTCTCGTTGAACTATAAGGGCTTCTACGCTGCCGTCGGCGGCTATACGGGCAAGCTCGGCAACGACACCGAAGGCGCCGTGACGCCGAACACCGCCAGCCGCGAAGACGCGATGGTCGGCTACAAGAACAAGCTCTTCAACCTTGGCGTCGAATATTTCCATGCCAAGGATTACAAGAACGTCACCACCGCGCAGGAAGACAAGGCTGACGGCGTGTCGGCGTTCGGCAACGTGAACTTCAACAAGACCTGGTCTGTTTTCGGTCGCTACGACTGGATCAAACCGAACAAGATCACGAACGACAATCTGAAGGACGATTATTACAACATGGGTATCCAGTGGGAGCCCGTGAAGATCGTCGACCTGGCACTCGTCTACAAGCATGAGAAGGTGCAGAACGGCACGCTCGGCACGCAGAACGGCACGATCGGCGCCGGCAGCGCGACCGTCGCGGGCCAGGGCACCTACAACGAGTTCGGCCTGTTCGGTCAGCTCCGCTTCTAAGGGCCTGAATGCCGACCGCGGGGCTGCGGCCACCGCGGTCGGCACGCGCTGACCGAAGTCTCAATAAGGCGTCCTCTCCTTACATACTGGGCGGCCCGGGAAACCGGGCCGCCCTTTCTTTTGCGCCGTGTTTGCCCGGGTGACGAGGATCGAAACGGCGCGCGTTCGGTTGTGCCGAATGCGCTCATCGTAAAATCCGGAGCCTGTGCTCATGAAAATCCATCAAGTTCTTATCGGAGCCGCCGGACTGGCGCTGCTCGCCGGCGCGAGCGGAGCGGCCGACCGCCCTTTGCCCCTGATCGCGGTTCCGGACGCGCCGCCGGCGCGGTTCGATTCCGGCATCTATGTCGTGGGCGGCCCCTCATTGCTTGAGCGGTCGCAATTCTTCTTCGTCTTCGGCGACCGCCATTATTGCTGGTACGATTATGGCTGGCATGGCCCCGGTTATTATTGGTGCGGTTATGCCTGGCGCCGCGGCCGGGGCTGGGGCGGGCCGCATGGCTGGCACGGCTGGGGTTATCCGCGCGGTTATCATGGCCGCTATTATCGCGGGCCCCACGGCGGCGGTTACCATGGTGGGTATCATGGCGGCGGTTATCATGGCGGTGGCTACCATCGCGGTGGCAATTGGCATGGCGGCGGCGGCCACGAGGGCGGCTGGCGCGGCGGTGGCGACCATGGCGGCTGGCACGGTGGCGGAAACCACGGCGGCTACCATGGTGGCGGCCACGGCGGTGACCATGGTGGCCCCGGCGGGGACCATCGTCATCACTGATCCCGCACAATGGAGAGGGCGGCTGCGGGGCATCCCCGGCCGCCCCTTCCTTCCGTCCGTCGGATCCAGCGCGATAAATCGATCGCCTCGGGGTCGAATTGAGCGCAAACCCCGCCCATAACGGGCGGAGGCGAGGATGAGGCGGCGCGACTTTTTGGCAGCCGGCTGCGTCGCCGCCTGCCTGCCGGTGACGACGGATGCCGCCGACACGTCCCCGCAATCTTTCACCCTGGCCAACGACCGTTGGGCGATCGGGATCGATCCGCGCACGCTGGAACTTACGGTCCGCGTGGGAGGCCGGAGCGCGGTGACCGTTTCCCGGGGCGTCGGCCCCCGCGGGGTAGACAGGCTGGCCCACAGCGGCACCGACGCAAGCTGGAGATGGGAAGGCGCGATCGACGTCGCCTGCCGTCTCGACGGCCAGGATCTGGCGATTACGGTCACCGCGCATGCCGCGACCGAGTTGCCGCTGATCGACCAGCCCGCAGCAGCGATCGGGCGGGGCATGCTGCTGCCGCTGGGCGAAGGCTATCATGTGCCGCCCGACGACGCGGCCTGGCGCGGCTTCCTGCTGCACGGGGATAGCGAGCGCAACACGACCGAGGACCTGACGCTCCCGCTGTGGGGCCTCGATCATGGCGATTTCACCCTGCACTGGCTGCTGACCAATCCCTTCAACAACCGGCTGCGCTTCCATGACGATCAGGGCGGGCTGGGGGTGACGCTTGATCACGCCTTCACCTCCCTCGCACCCGAAACACCGATGACGCTGATGCTGCATCTGGGCGCGGATGATCTGCTGGCCGGATCGAAGCGCTATCGGCGGCACCTGATCGAGAATGGCGGCTGTACGTCGCTTGCCCAGAAGATGGCCCGAACGCCGAACGCCCGCGGGCTGATCGGGGCGACGCATATCTACCTGTGGGGCAACGGCCTGGTCGGCAATGCCGACATCAAGGACTGGCCCGGCTTCGTCGCGATCTTGCGGGGCGGATCGCCGCTTGCCGCCACGCTGCGCGCGCAGATGGACAAGGAGGCCCAAGGAAGCTTGGCCACGGTTTCGACCGCCACCCCAGCCTACCAGAAGCGCGCGATCGTCGCCGAATTCAACGAAGCGCTCAACGCGGTTGCGCGGTCCCGCTGGCAGAAGGATGATGTCAGCATCCCCGCTTTGGTCGGGGCCTATTCCGATTTGCGGACGCAGGTGGTCGCCACCTTCGGCGCGACGCTCAGGCCCGATCCGAAAGCATGGGGAGACGGCCTGTCCGCCGCGACCTTCGCCGCGCTCGGCAAGGCCGGGCTGGAACGGCTATGGATCGGCCTGGGCGACGGCTGGGAAGGCGGGCTATGGCGGCCCGAGGCGGTGCGCGCGGGTGTCGCCGCCGGGTACCTGGTCGCACCCTATGATTCCTACGAAACCGCGATCGCGCCCGGCCGGCGCCCCGATTGGGCGACCGCGCAACTCGGCCGCGATGCGTTCGACCGATGCGCGATCATCAAGACCGATGGAAAGCCGCAGACCGGCTTCCAGCAGGAGGGCCATTACACCAACACCGAGTGCGTCATGCCGATCCTGAAGCAGCGTGTGACCGCGATCGCCAAGGCAGGCGGGTTCAACAGCTGGTTCATCGACGCCTTTGCGGCGGGGATGGTGTTCGACGATTATCGGCCGGGCCACCCGACCACGATGGCGCAGAATGCCGCCGCCAATAACGAAGCCTGCCGCTGGATTTCCGAAAGCCTGGACCTGCCGACCGGATCGGAGGTCGGCAATGCGATCACCGCGGACGGCGTGCTGTTCGCGCATGGCACGGAAACGCCGGTGATCGGCTGGGGCGATCCCGATCTGCAGAAGAATGCGGCGTCGCCCTTCTTCCTTGGCAAATGGTATCCGTCCGACGGGCCGACCATCTTTTTCAAATCGGTCCCGATGAAGGAGCCCTACAAGACCGTCTATCTCACGCCGGCCACGCGCCTGCCTTTATACCAGGGCGTGTTCCACGGGTCGGTGATCAGCACGCACCATTGGTTGTTCGACCAGTTGAAGATCGCCAATGCGCTCGCCGACCGGGCGATCATCCAGCAGCTCTACAATGTGCCTGCGCTGTTCCATCTCAACGCGGCCACGCTGGCAACGCGGCTGCCGGCGATCAAACGGAACGACGCGTTCTTCCGCCCGGCGCACACCCAATTGGCGGAGAAGACGCTCGAGCGGTTCGACTGGCTAAGCCCCGATCGTCGGCTTCAGCAGACGACTTTCAGTGACGGCACGCGACTCATCGCCAACTTCGATACGGCTCCGCGCGTGCATGATGGCAAGAGCCTGCCGGCTCGTAGCGTCACCGCGATCGGGCTCGCACAGACGCCGCCTCCCTTCATCGCCTGAAGAATCCGCGGGAAAGGGCGGCCCCGGTATCCCGGGACCGCCCTTGCTTTGCTTGCCACAGGGTCACGCAATCGTCGGGACGATGCCTCCCTCGGCGCGGATCGCAGCGCCATTGGTAACCGCCGCGAGCGGGCTCGCCAGGAAGGCGACCATCGCACCGATCTCGTCGGCTTCGATCAGCCTGCGGATCAGCGAGAGCGGGCGGAGCTTGGTGAAGAATTCCGCCTCCAGTTCCGCCTCGGACGCGTCCTTGTTGTCGACCACCGAGCGGATGAAATCGATTATCCCCTCCGAACGGGTCGGGCCGGGCAGGACGGTGTTGACCGTGACGCCGGTGCCGCGAGTCTGTTCGGCCAGGCCACGCGCGATCGCGAGTTGCGCGGTCTTGGTGGTGCCATAGTGGATCATCTCGCCCGGGGGCAGCAGACCGCTCTCGCTCGAAATGAAGATGACGCGGCCCCAATTGGCCTCCAGCATCTTGGGGAAATAATGGCGCGACAGGCGGACGCCGCTCATCACATTGACCTCGAACAGGCGAAACCAGTCGGCGTCCGTGATCGCGGTGAAGGGCTTGGCTTCATAGATGCCGAGATTGTTGACCAGGATATCGACTGCAGGGACCGCCGCGATCAGCGCGTCCGCGCCCTCGACGGTGCCGGGATCGGCGAGCACGCCGATCGCCTTGCCCGATTTGGAGACCTGCGCGACCGCCGCGTCCAGTTTGCCCTGGCTGCGACCGGTGACGACCACTTCCACGCCCTCGGCGGCAAGCCGTTCGGCGATGGCGAGACCGATGCCGGCGGTGGAGCCGGTAACGAGGGCGGTCTTCCCTTTGAGCTGCAGATCCATTGTGAACCTCCTTGGTGTTGAAGCCCAGATAGAAGGCCGGACTATTGATGATTAGATCACAGCACTGCACAACAGAAATGCATTGAGATCACGAGTAAGGGCGATGGACAACCGCTTCGGCGACATGGAGACCTTTCTCGCGGCCGCCAATGGCGGGAGCTTTGCCGCGGCCGCCAAGACGCTACGCCTGACGCCATCGGCGGTGAGCCGTAGCATTGCGCGGCTGGAGGCGCGGCTGGGCGTGCTGTTAATGCAGCGCACGACGCGCTCGCTCACCCTAACGCCCGAGGGCCAATCCTATCGCGACCGCATCTCCGCCCTGCTCGCAGAGGTCGATACGGTCGAGCAAACGCTGGGGCAGGCGCCTACCAGCCCGCGGGGACCCTTGCGCATCAACTCCGCCGTCCCGTTTGGCGTCCACTATCTGCTGCCGATCCTGCCGCGCTTCACCGAGACCTACCCGCACGTGGTTGTCGATCTGTCGCTGTCCGACGCCGTGATCGACCTGATCGAGGAGCGGGCCGACGTCGCGATCCGGGTCGGCCCGCTACGCGACGCCAGCCTGCGTGCCAAGAAACTCGGCCATAGCCGGATGGTGGTGGTTGCGAGTCCCGAATATCTTGCGCGGCACGGGCCGCCCTCTAATCCTGCGGACCTTATCCGCCACAAATGCCTGCAGTTCAGCTTTCGCCGTAGCGTCGATTCCTGGCCGTTCCGAATCGGCGGGCGGGTCGTCCAGCGGCCCGTCGAAGGCGCGTTCTTTGGTAATTCGGGCGAGATCGTGCGGCAGATGGCGGTCGCGGGCGGCGGAATCGCGCGTGTGGGGTATTTCCACGCCGCCGCCGACCTAGCCGCAGGCCGGCTGGTCGAGGTGCTGGGTGATTTCAGCGCGGGCGACGGCGAGGATATCCACGCCTTGTACAATGGCCACCAGCGCCTCGCGCTGCGCGTCCGCGCCTTCCTGGATTTCCTGGAGGCGAACCTTGCGCTGCCCGTGCGCTAGAGCAGATCGCCGACCATGAGATAGAGCAGCACTAGCCACGCAATCAGGCCGAGCCCTGCAAGCGGCCAGGTCGCCCAGCGGCGGAAGGATTCCCAAAAGCGCTTCACGATCCTTGCCATAGGGCCAATGCCGGATCGCGCCAGAGCCGCGGAACGCAAAAAAGGCGGCCCCGGCATCCCGGGGCCGCCTTTTCGTAAGCCGTTCTGGCGAAGTGCTTAGCGCTTCGAGAACTGGAAGCTGCGGCGGGCCTTCGCCTTGCCGTACTTCTTACGCTCGACAGCGCGGCTGTCGCGGGTCAGGAAGCCTGCGGCCTTGACCGGCGCGCGCAGCACCGGCTCGTAACGGGTCAGCGCCTGGGCGATGCCGTGCTTGACCGCGCCGGCCTGGCCCGAAAGACCGCCACCGCTGACGGTCGCGATAACGTCATATTGGCCATCACGCTCGGCGACGCCGAACGGCTGATTGATGACGAGACGCAGCGTCGGACGCGCGAAATAGACTTCCTGGTCGCGGCCATTCACCGTGATCTTGCCCGAGCCGGGCTTGAGCCACACGCGGGCGACGGCGTCCTTACGACGGCCGGTCGCATAAGCGCGGCCCTGCTTGTCGATCTGCTGCTCGCGCAACGGGGTCGGCGCGGGGGCCGGGCCGGACTGCGAGACAGGAGCCTCGGCTGCAGCATCGGTGGTGGCAGCCGGCGCGGCAGCGGCGGGCGCTTCCTGGCCAGCGAGGGTCGCCAGATCGGCGAGGGACTGACGGGTGTCGGACATTATGCGCCCACCTTGTTCTTGCGGTTCATCGAGGCAACGTCGAGCACCTCGGGGTTCTGCGCGGTATGGTCATGCTCCGCGCCCTTGAAGATACGCAGGTTGCGCATCTGCTGGCGGCCGAGCGGACCACGCGGTACCATGCGCTCCACGGCCTTTTCGAGCACGCGCTCCGGGAACTGGCCCTCAAGCACCTTGCCCGCGGTCACGCCCTTGATGCCGCCGGCAAAACCGGTGTGCTTGTAATAGACCTTCTGGCCCAGCTTCTTGCCGGTGAAGCGCACCTTGTCCGCGTTGATGACGACGACATTGTCGCCGCAATCGATGTGCGGGGTGAAGCTCGGCTTGTGCTTGCCGCGCAGGATGTTGGCGATGATCGAGGCGACGCGGCCCACGACCAGACCATCGGCATCGATCAGATGCCATTTCTTTTCGACCGTCGACGGCGTAGCCGGCTTAGTCTGCTTCGAAAGCGTCCGCATGGACTTGACCCTTGGTTGATGGGCAGCCGATGCGGCGAGGCCCGAAAAACAAACGCGCCGCCCGGGAAGGAGCGGCGTCGATGCGGGCCAAATGTCGATTCGACCCCAAAAAGTCAAGCAAAACCGCCGAAACGGCGTGAGGTATTGGGATACCTTAGGCTAGCGCCGCCCTCCTCGAGGGATCCCTACACCGTGCGCGGCCCATAGCATCGCCGCGAGCAGCAGCGCGGCCGTCGCCTGATGTGCGACCGCGATCGGCAGCTGCACGCCGGTCAGCAAAGTCTCGATGCCGAGCGTGATCTGCGCGCCCACCAGCAGCATCAGCACCACGCTGCGCAGCGGCCGGCGCGCGCGCCAGGCGGCCAGTGCGAGCAGGAACACCGCGGCCGCCACCGCCCATGCCCACCAGCGATGCTCGAACTGCACCACGACTGGATTGGAGCCGAGGTTGAAGGATAGCGGCTTGCCCATGGTCCAGCCGCCGTCCGGGAAGAATTGATCGCCCATCATGGGCCAGGAGGCAAAGGCATAGCCCGCCCGCAAGCCTGCGGTGAAGGCGCCGAGCATGAGCTGGACGGCCAGCATCAGGATCGCGACCAGAGGCCAGAATTTGAGGCGGACGCGGCGCACGTTCTTGCTGAGCGCGAACAGATCGAGCGCTGTCCAGATCAGCACCGAATAGATCAGCATCGCGGCGAGCAGGTGGATCGCCAACCGGAAATGGCTGACCTCTACCCGAATTTCGAGCCCCGACGCGACCATCCACCAGCCGATGAAACCCTGCAGCCCGCCCAGGCACAGGATCAGGAAAATGCGCCAGCCAAAGCCCTTGGGAATCCACCTCTTCCACCAGAAGACGAGCAGGACGACCGCCAGCACCGTGCCGATCGCGCGCGCCAGCAACCGGTGCAGATATTCCCAGAAGAAGATGTGCTTGAAGCCTTCAAGCGTCATGCCCTGGTTGAAGGCGTGATATTGCGGGATCGCCTTGTAGCCGGCGAACGCACGCTGCCATTGCGCGTCGTTCAAGGGTGGAATCGCCCCCAGGATCGGATCCCATTGCGTAATCGACAGGCCGGATTCGGTGAGGCGGGTGATGCCGCCGACAACCACGATCCCGAACACGAGCGCAGCAACGACCAGCAGCCAGAAGCCGAGCAGACGCGGACGCGGTTGGGAACGGAAGGAACGGGCCACGGGAGGGCTATGGCCGCTCGCAGACGGACGCGCAATCCGGCGCATATCGCACCTCACATCCGATTCCGTTTCGAATCGTGTGGCGCTCCCTCTCCCCGACGTTTTAGCCTGACCGTCACCATGGGAGGATAACCGGCGATGCGAGCGATTTTCTGGACGTGCCTTCTTCTGGTGGCTCAGGCCGCGCAGGCCGATCCGACCATGTCCAAGCATATCGCCAAGTTGTTGGCCGCTCACGACGGCAAGACCCGCGAAAACGCGATAAAGGTCGGCAGCGTGCCCGAAGAATATCAGGTTGCCGCTGCGCTCGGGCTCAAGGTCGTCCGGCAAGCGTTAGATGAGAAGGAAAAGAAGCCGTACGACCGATTGACGGTGGTCGATGCATCGGGCGCCATCAGCGAGCTCTGGTTCGATATCAGTAGCTTCTATCCCGAAATCTAATGCAGGTCTTCAGCCGAGCGCGCTCAGCGCCCTCTCTGCGCGCTCCATATAATCGCGCGTGATCGGCACCGCATCGCGCTTGCGGGTGAGTTGCATCTGAAAGACGAGGTGGCCGTCATGGCGAAAGGCGGCGCGACCGCCCGCCAGATAGAATTGCCACATACGGAAGAAGCGCGCGTCGTGGAGGCGCGTGATCTCAGCCTCTGCAGCGGTCACGCGATCATACCAATGGTCGACCGTGTGCGCATAGTGCAGTCGCAAGACCTCCAGATCGGTGATCCAGAGGAAAGCGCGCTCGACCGCGGGCGCGATCTGGCTGAGCGCAGGCACATAGGCGCCCGGGAAGATATATTTGGCGATGAAGGGGTCGGTCGCGCCCGGTCCGTCGGCGCGGCCGATCGTGTGGAGCAGCATCACACCATCGGGGTTGAGCAGGTCGCGGCACTTCTCGAAGAAGGTGCGGTAATGCGGCGGCCCGACATGTTCGAACATGCCGACCGAGACGATCCGGTCGAATTCGCCTTCGATCTGGCGATAGTCGAGCAGTTCGAATTGCACCCGGTCGCTCACGCCGGCCGCCGCAGCGCGCTCTCGCGCGATCTTCAATTGTTCTTCGGACAAGGTGATGCCGAGCACGTCCACGTCTGCGACGCGATTCAGATAGAGCGCCATTCCGCCCCAGCCGCAGCCGATATCGAGCACCTTCTGCCCCGGCTTGAGCGCGAGCTTGGCGGCGATATGCGCCTTCTTGTCGGCCTGCGCCTGGTCGAGGTCGGTTGGTCCGTCGGCGAAGTAAGCGCAGCTATATTGGCGATCGACGTCGAGGAAGAGATCGTAGAGCGCGGCCGACAAATCGTAATGATGCGCGACATTGCGCTTCGAGCGCCGTTCCCAGTTCCAGCTGTCGAGCAAGGCCGCGATCCGCTGCGGCCGCCACAAGCGGGTACGCACCGGATTGTCCGCGTCCCAGCGCAGATTGTAGCCGATCAGATCGAGGAAGCTGCGGATGTCGCCGTCCTCGATCACCAGCCGTCCGTCCATATAGGCTTCGGCCGCGCCCATCGCCGGATTGCGCGCGATCCGGCGCGGCGTCGCCTCGTCGGCAAAACGGATCGTGACCGGCCGCACCTCGGATGAGGGCAGGCCGTAGAGCATTTTGCGCCCGTCGGCCGCGATCACGGTCAACGGACCGGCGCGGACCATCGTGCGGAACAGGCGGTCGAACAGGTACAAAATTGGCTCCCTGATGAAGGAGGCGCATCCTTTAACGCTTGTGCGCGCCTTGCCGCATCGGTTCCACAAGCCTACTTTCCCGTTCATGGCGCATGCGCACGAACATCACGAGCACAAGCTCGCCGACGGCGCGGAGCTCGAAGCGGAGGCGCAGGCCACGCTGGAGGGCCAGGGCGAACAGTGGACGCCGATGCGCGCCACCGTTTTTTCCGCGCTCGCGGGATTCGACCGGCCGGCGTCGGCCTACGACATCGCCGATTCGATCTCCAAATCGGAAGACCGGCGCGTCGCGGCCAATAGCGTCTACCGCATCCTCGATCTGTTCGTGGCCAAGAACCTCGCACAGCGGGTCGAGACGGCCAACGCCTACGTCGTCAACGCACATCCCGCTTGTCGTCACGATTGTATCTTCCTGGTGTGCGACGCCTGTGGCCAGACTACGCATATCGACGACGACGCGCTGACCGATCGCGTGCGCAAGGCCGCCGACGCTGCGGGCTTCACGCCCGTGCGTCCGGTGATCGAAGTCACCGGCCGTTGCGCCAACTGCACCGAAAATTGACGGCGACACGACGCGAAACCCAAGTGCTGCGGCTTTGCCTTCGCGCGACAAAGGCCTAAACCGGGCCGATGTCTGATCGTCCCGCGACCCCCCTGCTCGACACGATTCACGCGCCCGCCGACCTCCGCCGCCTGCGGCCGGAGCAGTTGCGCCAGGTGGCGGACGAATTGCGCGCCGAAACGATCTCGGCGGTATCTTCCACGGGCGGCCATCTCGGCGCGGGGCTGGGCGTGGTCGAGCTGACCACCGCCGTCCATTATGTGTTCGACACGCCCAACGACGTGCTGATCTGGGACGTCGGCCACCAGGCCTACCCCCACAAGATCCTGACCGGCCGACGCGACCGCATCCGCACGCTGCGCCAGGGTGGCGGCTTGAGCGGCTTCACCAAGCGCAGCGAGAGCGAATATGACCCGTTCGGCGCGGCGCATTCGTCGACCTCGATCTCGGCCGCATTGGGCTTCGCGGTGGCCAACAAGATTGCGGGCAAGCCCGGCAAGGCGGTCGCCATCATCGGCGACGGCGCGATGTCGGCGGGCATGGCCTATGAGGCGATGAACAATGCCGAGGCCGCGGGCAATCGGCTGGTCGTGATCCTCAACGACAACGACATGTCGATCGCGCCGCCGGTGGGCGGACTGTCAGCCTATCTCGCCTGGCTGGTTTCGTCGAAGCCGTTCCTGTCGATCCGCGACATCGCCAAAAGGATCGCGCGGAAATTGCCGCGACCGCTTCACGACGCCGCGCGCAAGAGCGACGAGTTCGCGCGCGGCATGGCGATGGGCGGCACGCTCTTCGAACAGCTCGGTTTCTATTATGTCGGCCCGATCGATGGCCATAATCTCGACCATCTGATCCCGGTGCTCGAAAATGTGCGCGACGCGTCCGAAGGCCCGTGCCTGATCCATGTCGTGACCAAGAAGGGCAAGGGTTATGCCCCGGCCGAGGCCGCGTCCGACAAATATCATGGCGTGCAGAAATTCGACGTCGTCTCGGGCAAGCAGGACAAGGGCCCTGCCGGCCCGCCATCCTATCAGAATGTCTTCGCCGATCAGCTGATCCGCGAAGCACAGACCGACGAACGTATCTGCGCGATCACCGCCGCCATGCCATCCGGCACGGGCATCGACCGCTTCGCTTTGGCCTTTCCCGACCGCACCTTCGACGTCGGCATCGCCGAGCAGCATGCGGTCACTTTCGCCGCGGGCCTCGCCGCACAAGGGATGAAGCCCTTCTGCGCGATTTATTCGACCTTCCTGCAGCGCGCTTACGACCAGGTCGTCCATGACGTCGCGATCCAGAATCTGCCGGTGCGCTTCGCGATGGATCGCGCCGGGCTGGTCGGGGCGGACGGTGCGACCCATGCGGGATCGTTCGATCTCGCTTATCTTTGTACCCTGCCCAACATGGTGGTGATGGCTGCGGCCGACGAGGCCGAGCTCACGCACATGGTCCACACCATGGCGGCCCATGACAAGGGCCCGAGCGCGGTGCGTTACCCGCGTGGCAGCGGCACCGGTGTGGCGATCCCAAGCGAACCCCAGTTGCTGGAGATCGGCAAGGGCCGCGTTGTGCGCGAAGGCAAGGCGGTCGCGATCCTCTCGCTCGGCACGCGGCTTGAAGAGGCGCTCAAGGCCGCCGACCGGCTGGAGGCGCAGGGCCTGTCGACCACGGTCGCCGACCTGCGCTTCGCCAAGCCGCTCGACGAGGCGCTGGTCCGCAAATTGCTCACGGCCCACGAGGTCGCGATCACGGTCGAGGAGGGGGCGGTCGGCGGTTTCGGCGCGCATGTGCTCACGCTCGCCTCCGACGAGGGACTGATCGACGCCGGACTCAAACTGCGCACCTTGCGCCTGCCCGATTTCTTTCAGGATCAGGACAAGCCCGAGCGCCAATATGCCGAAGCCGGGCTCGACGCGGACGGCATGGTCGCGACGGTGCTGGCGGCGCTGCGCCATAACGATATCGGGGTGGGCGTCGCAGGGTGAGAATCTGGCTGGTGCCGCTCGCGCCCCTGCTGATCGGTGCCGCACCCGCCCCGCCCGAGGGCTCGATCATCGTCGATGTCTCGGGCGTGCGCTCGGACCAGGGACTGGTCCGGGTCAGCGTCTGCCCGCGCAAGCAATTCCTGGGCGATTGCCCGTGGTTCGCGTCCGCCCCCGCGCGCGCCGGCGATGTCAGCGTGACCGTACCGGGCATCCCGCCCGGCCGCTATGCGGTGCAGGCCTTCCATGACGCGGACGGCGACGGCAAGCTCGCGCGCAACTGGATCGGCATGCCGCGCGAAGGCGTGGGTTTTTCCAACGACGCGATGGCGCACCTGACCTACCCGCGCTTTTCTGTCGCGGGGTTCGATCATGGCACCGCGACGCAGCACGTCGCCGTGCGGGTGCGTTACTTCCTGGGTTAGGCGGGGGGGCGCCGGTTCGGCGCGAGCATGTTCGCCAGCGGCGTGATGAGCAGCAGCGCCAGGCCGCCAAGCACCATCGCGATCAACCGATCCTTCAGATAGATGCTTGCCCAGCCATAGGTGCAGGCCGCAATCAACAAAGGCAGCAGGATCAGAAGCGCGCAGATCATCCGTCCGGTTGTAGGGTTCACCCTGCTGGCGCGCATGGGCAGCGCGTCGAGCATCGCATCGACCACGCGCCGCTCGGCCGGTGAAAAGCCCGCCGCCAGCAATGGTCGCACCGCGTCGCGCCGATAGCGGCCGAGCATCGCATAGAGCCGGAGCGCTTCCAGCCGCGGATCGTCGATCCTCGTGCCGGGGCGGCGAGCTTGCAGATCGCGCCGCGCGCGCAGGATCACCTGCCGCTCTACATCGCCCAGGCAGATTTCATGCGTTGGCGCCTGCGCAGCCAGCCACAAAGCCTGCTCGGTCTGAACGTAACCCATGCCCGCTCCCTCCACCGTAGCAAATGACGGTGTCGATTCGAGCGAACCTTAGGAGCGCTTCCGTCGAATCCTTGTGACAGTCAGCCTGAAAGCCGCGTGAAAGCGGCATCGGATGCAAAATCGCGTAAATGCGGGCTAGCGCGCGACCTTGGCCGCCTTGGTATATGGCACGAAGTCATTGAGGCCGACAAAGCCACGCTGCATCCGGGTATCGCGATCGACCAATTTGATCTGATCGAGATTGCAGAGCTGCGATCCGTAAACCTCTTCGACCACCACGTCGTCCTCGCGCAGCATGTCGGCTCCGCGCGGACGATTGACCCACACCGTGCCGCCAAGGCCGCGATAGACGATCGCGGTGCCGTCGATGATCGTCGATCCATCGATCCGATCCAGCGAGAGGCAGTGCACCGGCTTGCCCGGCACCCGTCCCACGAGTTCCTTGGCAAGGGCGGCCTCGCCCTGCTCCTGCAGCGACGTGCGCGCTGAAGCCGGCACGCTCGCACCCATAAGAAGCATCATCAATGCCAGCGGCAATTTACGCATCCTCTTTCCCTTCGCGTGCGGGTAACAGCCTTTCCCGGACATCAACCACGTGCGGGACGGGTTCCTCAACCTGTCGCGGATAATTAACGATTGAGTGGCGGTTATGGTAACAAATCGTCAAAGATCGCGCGGCGCCAGTGCTTTTGAGTTGCCAGAGTCCTTCGGAACAGCCTTAACAATCTGTTTATAGTCTTGTGGATAAGTGCCAACGTGGCTTCGATGATCGCCTTGATGCTTCCCTTCGGTCTCGCCTTTGGCGGGCTCGCCATGATCGCCGCGATCTCGGGTATCGCCGCCGCGTTGCTCTGGCGCCGCCAGGCCGCACCCCGCGCGGGCGCGACAAAGGAAAGCAAGACGCCGCTGCCGCCGGCCATCTCGTCCCTTGCCGATGATCTGAGCGAAGCGGTCAATCGCAACGAATTCTTCCTCGTCCACCAGCCCAAGATGCGCGCCCGTTCGGGCGAGGTGCATGCGGTCGAGACGCTGATCCGCTGGCGTCATCCGACCCGCGGCCTGATCGGGCCGAACGATTTCATCGCGCTCGCCGAAGAGCGGGGCGAGATGCGCCGCATCACCGAATGGGTGATTCGCCAGACGATCGTCGAGCAAGCGAGCCTTGCCGCCTGCGGCCATGCGCTCACCTTCAACGTCAATATCTCGGCGCGCGTGCTCCCCGATCGCGATTTCGCCGAATGGGCGCTGGCCACCGTAAGTGCGGCGTCGGGCCCGATCGGGTTCGAGATCACCGAAACCGCGATGATCGCGGATCCGGAAGGCGCGCTCCGCAATCTCCACCTCTTCGCCGACGCCGGCATCAAGATCGCGATCGACGATTATGGCGCGGGTCTGTCCTCGCTTGCGTACCTCAAGCAGCTCCCGGCGCATGAGCTCAAGATCGACCGGATGTTCATTTCCGGCCTGTCGTCGAGCCATCGCGACCCGCTGCTGGTGCGCTCGACGATCGACCTCGCCCATGCGCTCGACATGGAAGTTACCGCCGAGGGAGTCGATTCGCCCGCGGCGCTCGCTTTGCTCAAGGTTATGGGCTGCGACGTGATCCAGGGATTCCTGATCGCAATGCCGATGGCGATGAGTGATCTGCGCTCCTTCCTCGATGCACGCGAGGATGCGACGCCGGAAGCTTCGTTAGGATTCAATTGGTTAGGCCGCGCTGGCCGTGTGGGGTGATGGTAGCGCAACACTCGTCTAAACAGTTGCCGCTAAATGGTTAACAACGCATTAATAATACTTGAAATAACGTTAAGGTTTCGGTAACCGTCTCCAAGACGCAGGGGCATTTTGCCTGCTGCACGCGACTGGAGACGTTATGTTCAAGGCGACCAAGGTTCTCGGCATCACCGCTGCTATTGGCATGGCGATGGTGGCTGCAGCCCCGGCCTTCTCGATGGACAATATCCGTCCGGTCCGGCCGTCGATGGATAACATCCGTCCGGTTAAGCCCTCGATGGATAACATCCGTCCGGTTAACCCTGCGATGGACAACATTCGCCCGGTTCGCCCGTCGATGGACAATATTCGTCCGGTCATGCCCGCCTAAGGCTCTGGCTTTTTCGGTTTTAGAAAGGCGCGCCATTGGGCGCGCCTTTTTTGTTGCCCGCGCGCCGAACGGAATCGGCGGCGTAACAAGGCGAATTGCGCACAAGCGTTGAAAAGCGTTAACTTACTGGCGCTACGAACCGGCGGTCGGGTCGATAGGAGCCAAATGAGCAGGCTGGTTGCCAGGATAGTGGCG
>Ga0209455_1000382_pt1 | contig 39785 bp, 35 predicted proteins | sample AraplaCol_mCL_r2_FD_184275 | JGI IMG/M metagenome (GOLD analysis project Ga0209455, IMG submission 184275) | Arabidopsis root microbial communities from North Carolina, USA - plate scrape CL_Col_mCL_r2 (SPAdes) (version 2) | ecosystem: Host-associated > Plants > Roots > Endosphere | place: USA... | reverse complement strand
ATATCGCGGCGGCCCGGGCTGCTGGCCTTTCGCTGATGGCGCAGCGCGACGCGAAGATCGGTCCGCAGGTCGAAGAGATGTTCGCTCGCGCCAACCGCATGGCGCTCTACCAGGATGCGGCGGGCCTGCCGCTCGTGCTCGGGTTCGCGTTCCGCAAGGACAATTGACGTGCGGCTGCGGATCGTTGCGCGCAATCGCACGGTGGCGATCGAGGATGGCAGGATCGTCGACACCGCCGGCGGGTTCGATCTCACCCTGCGCTTGCCCGATGCCGACATCCGGCCCGGCCTGATCAACGCGCACGACCATCTGCACCGCAACCATTATGGGCGGCTGGGCGAGCCCCCCTATCGCAACGCCTATGATTGGGCCGCCGATATCCAGGCGCGCCATGCCGATCATATCGCGCACCACCGTCGGCTGCCCCGGCGCGAGGCGTTGCTGGCCGGCGTCTGGAAGAACCTTTTCGCTGGCGTGACCAGCCTGGTCCATCACGATCCGTGGGAGCCGGACTTCGATGCGGACTTTTCGCTGCGCGTGGTCCGGATCCGCACCGTAGATTCGATCGGCATGTCGCCCGCGCTGGAGGCCTTGCGCGGTGCCGGCCCTTACAGCCTGCACCTGGCCGAGGGCGTGGACGAAACCGCAGCGGAGGAAGTGCATGAACTCGCCGCGCGCGGGCTGCTCGAGCCCGATCTGATCGCGGTGCATTGCGTGGGTCTGGACAAGGCCGGCATCGCCCGGTTCCGCGCGTCCGGTGCGGCTTTGGCCTGGTGTCCGACCTCGAACCACTTCCTGTTCAACCGCACCGCGCCCGAGGCTCTGCTGCGCGAAGGCGTCGATATCCTCTTGGGCAGCGATTCCCGGCTGACCGGCGTGGGCGACCTGCTCGACGAACTGCGCCATGCCCGCCGATACGGTCTGCTTGACGAGGCCCGGCTGGAGGCTGCGGTGGGCGCCACCGCGGCGCGGCGCCTTGGCTTGCCGAAACCTTCGCTCGAGCCCGGCAGCCCGGCCGATCTCGTCCTGCTCGCCCGCCCAATGACGGAAGCGTCGGCCGAAGATGTCGCGCTGGTGCTGGTGGGCGGGGTGCCATGCGTCGCGCGGCCCGACTTTGCCCCCCTGCTTGAACCTCTGATCGGCAAGGGGCGTCAAATGAGGGTCGGCACCGTGATCCGCTGGACAAGAACAATCCCGAGCAGGGGACCGCAGGGAGGCTTTCGTGAAGAGTATTTCCATCGAGCAAGTGCGTAGTGCGGCCCGCCGCAACAGCGGCGTGAAAGCCCTCACAACTGCCCTGATGCTATCCGTATTCGGCCTCGCCTCGGCGCCGGCCGTCGCCCAGTCAGCTCCAGCGGACAGCCCGCCGCCCGCACCGGCCGCCGATGCGCCGCCGGCCGACGCGCAGATCACCGTCTCGTCCAGCCAGGATGCGAGCAATACGTCCCAGTCGGGCACCGACATCCTCTCCCGCAACACCTTGTCGGCGCTCATCGACGCGCGGCTGGTGGTCGCGAACGGCGCGCAGTCCTTCGTTAATGGCGGGCTCGGCAAGACGCGCTTCCAGGGCAAGAGCAATGGCGGCTTCAAGGCGCGGGTCGTTCCGGCAGAAGGCGACATCATCTGGCAGCCGCGCTTCACCGGCTCGCTCAGCGCCAACGTCTCGGCCGGCTGGCAGCGCGATCACGGTTTCGACCTGATCGAGGCGTTCGTAAACTATCTCCCGCGCGAAAGCGGCAAGGTCAGCTTCTCGGCACGAGCGGGCCTGATGTGGCCCGAAATCTCGCTCGAACATTCGACCGGCGGCGCCTGGAGCACGGTCTATACGATCACGCCGTCGGCGATCAATTCGTGGATCGGCGAGGAGGTGAAAGTCGGCGGGGCCGAAGGCACGCTCCACGCCAGCCTGGGCGAACATCAGCTGTCGGCGACCGGCGGCATCTTCGGGTTCAACGACACGTCGGGCACCTTGCTGTCGTTCCGCGGCTGGGCACTGCAGGATATCAAGGCCACCGCCTTCGCGCATTTCGACCTGCCGCCGCGCAATCCATTCCTGACCGGCGCGCAGCAGGACGTGACCCGATCGACGATCGAGATCGATCACCGCCCCGGCTTCTACGGCCGGCTCGATTGGCGGCCACCCTGGCCGTTCGGCGTCGCGGTCTTCTATTATGACAATCGCGGCGACCCCAAGGCCTTCACCAAGACCCTGCAATGGGGCTGGCGTACGCGCTTCTGGAATATCGGCGTCAACGCCGATCTCGGCCCCAACACCAAGCTTCTGGCGCAGGCCATGACGGGTTCGACCATCATGGGCTTCGACGTGAACAACACGCCGTGGGTCCATACCAAGTTCGATTCCGCCTACGTCCTACTCGCGCAGACGATCGACACGATTACCGTCTCGGGCCGGGTCGAGGCCTTCGGCACGCACGAGCATGGCAGCGAGATGGATCCCAACAACAGCGAGAATGGCTGGGCGATGACCGTCGCCGCACGGACCAACCTTACCAATCACCTGACAGCGTTCGCCGAAGCGCTGAACGTGCGCAGTCATCGCGGCGCGCGGGTCCAGCTGATCGGGTTCGAGCCGTTCGAAGCGCAGACCGTCTTCCAGATCGCGCTCCGGTACCGCCTGTGATCCCCTCTCCCCGGCCCCTCGACTGGACAGGCCGCGCCTTGGTGCGCGGCCTGCCCCTCTTTGCGCTGGTGCTGGCGGGATGCGCGGAGCAGCCGCGGCTGGGCGAAACCAAGCTGCCGATGGCGGTCAAGCAGGAGAAGGACCTGCCCCCGCCGTCGGGCGGGGACCTGGTCGCCGCGACGACCGCCTACCGGATCGGGCCGCTCGACAAATTGTCGATCACAGTGTTCGGGCTGGAGGACCTGAGCGGCAAATTTCAGACAGATGCTGCAGCGCATCTGTCCTTTCCCCTGATCGGGGAGGTCGACGCGTCGGGCAAGACCCCGACCGAGCTTGGCGCCATGATCGCCACCCGATTGGGGCGCGAATGGGTACGCGATCCGCAAGTGGTGGTGAACCTCGAGGAAACCAGCAGCCAGGTTTACACCGTCGATGGCCAGGTCGGGAAAGCCGGCACCTATCCGATCACCGGCAACGTCTCGCTGATGCGCGCGGTCGCGAACGCGCAGGGCACCAGCGAATTTGCGCGCGAGGACGATGTGGTCGTGTTTCGCACGGTCAATGGCGAGCCGCTCGCCGCGCTCTATAACCTCGGAGCGATCCGGCGCGGCCTGTATCACGACCCCAAGATCTACGCGAACGACGTGATCGTGGTCGGCGATTCCAAGGCGCGGCGCATGTTCCAGCAATTCCTGCAGACCACGCCGATCCTGACGACGCCCCTTATCCTCGCGCTTGAGAGACTCTGAGCCCGCATGGACACGATCTCGCCGCAGATGCTCGGCCTCAGCTCCGATTACACCTTGTTCACGGGCAAAGGCGGCGCGCCCGAAAATGCCCCGGCGCCGCGCATCCCGCCGCTCCGGCGCCTGCTGCGCATCGCGTCGCGCTGGCGCTGGGTCCTGATCGGCAGCGTGCTGGCGGGCGCGCTGTTCGGCATCTTCGTGACACTGATGATGACGCGGCAATATTCGTCGACCGTGCGTCTTCAGATCTCCCGTGAGACCGCACATGTCGTGAATATCGACAGCGTCGAGCGCGATACCAGTGTCGCCGATCAGGAATTCTACCAGACCCAATATGGTCTGCTCCAGGCACAGGTGCTGGCCGAACGCGTTGCGCGCGATCTGAACGTGGTCGACGACCCCAATTTCTTCCGCATGTTCGGTCACAAGGAATTGTTCGCCGACAATGGACGTCATCCATCCGATGAGGACCGCGCCAAGCGCAATGACATTGCCGGTCGGATCCTGCTGGGCGTGGTCGGCGTGGCGCCGGTGCGCGGATCGAGCCTGGTCGACGTGCGCGCGGTAACGCCCGATCCGGCGCTGTCCCAGCGCATCGCCGCAACCTGGGCGCGCGACTTCATCGCCAGCAATCTTGAGCGTCGCTACGAGGCGTCGAGCTATGCCCGCCACTTCCTGGAGGTCCGGCTCGAACAATTGCGCGAGAAACTGGAGACGTCCGAAAAGGAGGAGGTCGGCTACGCCGCCAGGCAGGGCATCATAAACCTGCCCGCCCCTGGCAACCAGAAAGACGGAACCACGAGTGCCGGCGGCGACCGGTCGATGCTGACCGACGATCTGACCGCGCTCAATACCGCACTCGAAACCGCGACTACCGAACGCATCATCGCCCAGACCCGGCTGCGCGAGGCGAATCATCCGGATGCCTCGAGCGAAGCCCTGTCCAACGAGGCGCTCAATTCGCTGCGCCAGAAGCGCGCCGAAGCCGCCGGCGACTATGCCAAGCTGATGGCGCAGCTTCAGCCCAAATATCCGCAGGCACGCGCGGTCCAGCTCCAGGTTCAGGAGCTCGACAAGGCGATCGCGCAGGAAGAAAATCGTATCCGCACCTGGCTACGCCAATCCTACGATTCGGCACGCGCCCGCGAGGCCGCGCTCAGCGAACGTGTCGAGGCGCTCAAGGCCAATCTCAACGACCTCCGCCAGCGCAGCATCCAATATAATATCTATCAGCGCGACGCGGACACCAACCGCGAACTCTATAACGCGCTGCTGCAGCGTTATAAGGAGATCGGCGTCGCCGGGGGGATCGAGAATAACAATATCGCGATCGCCGATCCGCCCAAGGTTCCTGCAAATCCATCCTCGCCGCGCCTGATGGTCAATCTGATCCTGTCGATCCTGGCAGGCGGTGCGATCGGCGCGCTGATCGTCGCGGTGCTCGAACAGATCGACGAAGGCATCAGCAACCCGGCCGAGATCGAGGAGAAGCTCGGCCTGCCTTTGCTCGGCACCGCGCCCAAGGTTGTTGGTGAGGCACCGATCGAGGCACTGCAGAATCCGCGGTCTTTGCTGGTCGAGGCCTATCTCGCGGTCCAGGCCAATCTGGAACTCTCGACCGCGCACGGCACGCCGCGCTCGATCGCGGTGATCAGCACGCGCCCGCGCGAAGGCAAGTCGACCACCACGATCGCGCTCGCCCAGTCGCTGTCGCGCGCGCGCCGCAAGGTTGTGCTGATCGACGCGGACATGCGCTCGCCTTCGGTCCATGCGGCCTTCGGCCTCGCCAACACGCACGGCGTAAGCAACTTCCTGGCAGGCTTCGAAGATGTCGATTCCATGCTGCATGCGACCGGCCAGGATGGCTTGTCGGTGATGACCGCCGGCCCGCAGCCGCCCAACGCCGCCGAATTGCTCACCGGCGACCGGCTGAGCGCTTTGGTCCAGCGGCTGCAGGAAAAATTCGATCATGTGATCGTCGACTCCCCACCCGTGATCGGCCTGGCCGACGCACCTCTGGTCGGCGCCGCGGTGCAGGGCGTGATCTTCGTGGTGGAATCGCGCTCGATCCAGGCAGGCACGGTCAAGATCGCGCTCGATCGGATGCGCACCGCGCACGTCAACATCCTCGGCGCGATCCTCACCAAGTTCGAGGCCCGCCACGCTCATCTCGGCTACGGCTACGGCTACGATTATGGCTACGGCTACGGCAAGTAGTCGCGCCCTGTCGGCCGCTTCCTCGCGGCTGGCATGGCGCATCGCCCTGCTGCTGGTCACGATCGGCGTGGCGGCGCTGGTCGTGCGCGTCGGCGCGTCGGTCTGGTTGATAAGCGAGCATCCGGACAAGGCGGCCGCTATTTCCCCGGACGACGCGCGCATGCTGATCGCGGCGTCGCGCGACGCGATCGATCGGGGCGCCACCCCGCAAAGCCCGCGCGTGCGGCAATGGGTTGCGGCGGGTGTCGCGCGCGACGTGACCGAGCCCGCCACGATCGAGCTGCGCGCGCTCGACCTGGATGCGGCAGGCGATCATGCGCGCGCCGCGCATCTCTTCGCGCTGTCCGCGGCGATCAGCCAGCGCAGCCTGCCGACGCATCTCTGGCTGATCCAGAAGGCGGTCGACCGCGGCGACGTGGCGGCAGCGCTGGCCCAATTCGACGCGGCCCTCCGCACATCAACCGCCGCGCCCCCGATCCTCTTCCCGATCCTGGCGCGCGCGACCGAGGATCCGACGCTGACCGCGCGGATCGCGGCGATGCTCGATCGCCCGAGCGACTGGCGCATCGCCTTCTTCCATTACGCGATCGAGAAAGCCGACGCGGCCGACGGCATAGCGGCAGTCGCGATGCGTATGCGCGACCGCGCGATGCTGCGCGGCGAGCGGATCGACCAGGTCCTGATCGGCGGGCTGATCGCGCAGCAGAGATTCGACCTTGCCCTGCAAGTCCACGACGCATTCTATCCGGCTTTGGCGGGTACGGCCTTGATCCGCGATCCCGACTTCGCGCGTCCCGAAACGGACTTTCCCTTCGGCTGGGGGCTGACCAATACCGGGGAGATCATCGCCGAGCGTGGCAAATCGAAAGGCGGTCCGGCCCTGCTATGGCGTTCGCTGCCGGGCGGCTTCGGGCAGGTCGCGACGCAGGTGCTGTTGCTCCCGCCCGGCCCCTATCGCTTCCGCACGCGCACCGCCGAGCCTGCGGTCGATAGCGGCGCTAACCCCTATTGGACGATCACCTGCAGCGAGGAGGGCGGCGCGCAGCTCGCCCTGGTCGAGCAACCGCGCCAGGCCGGAACCGAGACGAGAGCCAACTTCACCGTGCCGAACGGATGCCGCGCGCAGGTGCTGGCGCTGATCCTGCGCCAGAGCGATACGCCCGACCAATCGGGCGCGATCGCCCAGGCCGCAGTCGAACGGCTTCAGGTCGCGGACAAGGAGAGCCGATAACGGCCGATCGCCGAGATACCCAACGGCCGCGTCCGCCGGCCGATGCCGACCAGATGAAAACCGCAGGCTTCCGCCAGCGCCTGCGAGGCCCGATTGTCCGAATAGGCCAGGAACCAGATGCGCGCGCTTCGGCCGGCATGAAGCCGGCAGACCTCGGTCACCGCCGCACGCGCTACCCCCTGTCCGCGCAGCGAAGGGGCGGTCCACAGATCGCCCAATTGCAGATCCCATGGGTCCATGAACGGGAACCGATACCAGCGCGGCGTGACGATCATCCGGTGCATCATCCGGCCGTCCCGCCACAGGCTGAACTCTGAAAAGCCGGGCGCCGAAAACATGCCCAGCAATGCCATCGACAACCACGCCCAGTTCTGCGCGCGTTTGCGGCCGGCGGGCGGAAAGCCATCGAGCGTCGGCAGCCAGCAGCGCACCTCAAGATCGCCGATTTCCGGGAGGTCGGGCACCGGATCGGTGCCGTAGCGGCAATAGAACAGGACGCTCATGCCGCTAAGCCGGGCGGTAGCCCGGTCGGCAACGGCACGCTCCGGCGGCTGATCCGGCGCAATTCCTCGTCCGCGTCCCATCGCGCCAGGATCGCCTCGACGCCGCGCAGCGCGCTTTGCTTCGAAACCAGCGCGATCCCGGTCAGCGCGATGATCGCCAGGTCGACCGACAGGCTGCGATGCTCAATATAGAGCAGCCCCAGCCGGCTCTTCCATGGACGGATCACGTCGTCATAAAGCTGATCGGGATCGCGGCTGCCGGCCAGGATATCGGCCTCGTCGGAAAAGACGATCGAGGCGATGTCGGTCACGCCGGGTCGCACCGTCAGCAGGTCCATCTCGCGTGCGGTGTAGCAATCCACCCCGCGCCGGCGCGTGTTGGGCCGCGGCCCGACGATGCTCATCTCGCCGCGCACCACGTTCCAGAATTGGGGCAATTCGTCCAGTTTGTAGCGGCGCATCGCCGCGCCGATCATCGTGATGCGGCTGTCGGTGCCGCTTGCCGATGCCGCGCCGGCATATTCGGTATCGGGCTCCATCGAGCGGAGCTTGACCATCCGGAAATCGCGTCCGTTCCTGCCGACGCGCAAGCCCCGAAACAACGGCGTGTGGCCGTCCGCCGCCCACACCAGCAGCATCGTCCCCACCATTAAAGGCGCGAGCAGGATGATCACCAGCAGCGAAAAGGACAGATCGAGCAGGCGCTTCGCGATCATAGCCCGAGTATCTTTCCGATCGCCGCCGCGATCGCCTCCCGATCCATCCCGAAATGCGCGCGAAGATAGGCCTGGTCACCGACGATCTCGGGATAGCCACCATCCAGACCGATCCGGCGGAAGGCGGTGATCGCCACCCCGCCTTCGAGGCATGCCTCAGCCACCGCACCGCCGAGGCCACCGGTCACGACATGCTCCTCGACCGTGATCACCCGGCCGCTGTCGCGCGCGGCGGCGCAGATGCCGTCTGCGTCGAGCGGCTTCAGCGTATGCACATCGATCACGCGCACCGAAATGCCGCGTTCGGCCACCGCCTCGGCCGCCGCCATCACCTCGCTCAGGATGCCACCGGTCGCGAAGATGACGAGGTCGTCGCCGTCGCGCACCTGCCGCACCTTGCCGAGCTCGACCGGCCCCGGAGCGATGCCCGCACTACCCTTGTCGATGCGGAGATAGGCCGGCCCGCCCTGCGCGTGGAGCTGCCGCGTGAGCTCATAGGCCTGCCACGGGTCCGACGGCGCCACCACGCGCATACCGGGCAAGGCGCGCAGGATCGCCAAATCCTCCGTCGCGAAATGTGACATGCCGAGCTGACCGTAGGAAAAGCCCGCCCCAACCGCGACCACGGTGACATTGGCATCGTGATAGCAGACGTCGTTGCGCAGCTGTTCGAGGCAGCGCAAGGTCGGGAAATTGCCGATCGAGTAAGTGTAGGCCCGCGCCCCGGTCAGCGCCATGCCGCAGGCGAGCGCGGTCATATTCTGCTCGGCGACGCCCGCATTGATGAAATTGCGCGGATAGCGCGCGATAAAATCGTTGAGCGCGCCGAAACCGAGGTCGCCCGTGATCAGCACGATGTCGGGGTCTTCGGCGGCAAGCTCGGTCAGCGCACGGACGAAAGAGTCGCGCACGTCGGCCTATCCGAGCTCCGCGAGCGCCGCGGTATATTCTTCGCCCTCGGGCGCGCGATAATGCCACAGCACCTGGTTTTCCATGAAGGTCACGCCGCGGCCTTTGACCGTGTCGGCAAGCAGGCAGGTCGGCCGATCCGACGTCGCCGCGGCGTTCGCGAAGCCGCGCTGCAAAGCGGCATGGTCATGCCCGTCAACCGTGATCAGGTTCCAGCCGAAGGCGCGCCATTTGTCGGCGAACGGCTCCAGCCCCAGCGTTTCCGATATCGGCGCCAGGCTCTGTAGCTTGTTGTAGTCGACCACCACGCACAGGTTGGACAGGCGGTGGTGCGCGGCGAACAATATCGCCTCCCAGTTCGAGCCTTCGTCGCATTCGCCGTCGCTCATCACGACATAGACGCGCTGCTTGCCGCCGGTCGCGCGCAACCGCATCGCCATGCCGGCCCCCACCCCCAGGCCGTGGCCGAGCGAGCCGGTCGACAATTCGACGCCCGGCACGTTCTTGCTGCTCACATGGCCGGAGAGATTGGAGCCGTTGCGGTAATGGCGTTCCAGATCGGTGACGGGAAAGAAACCGCGCTCGGCCAGCGCGGCATAGATGCAGGCGCCGGCGTGGCCTTTGGAGAGGATGAAGCGGTCGCGCTCCGGCCAGCGCGGATCGGTCGGATCGAGCCGCAGCACCTTGCCGTAGAGCACCGCGATTATGTCGGCCATCGAAAGGCAGGAACCGACATGCGAGCTGCCGCCCGATCCACACATCCGCACCACATGCCGCCGCAGACGCAGCGCCAGCGCGTCGGTCCCCAGGGTCAGGTCGATCGCATTCACAGAAAGAAGCCTCGAACCGCGTCGATCACCTGCATCTGTTGGCTTTCGGTGAGCACATGGTTCATCGGCAGCAGCATCGAACGGCGGAAAAAGCGGTCGGTCCGGGGTAAATTCTGGTCGAAGCCCAGGTTGCGGAATTCGTGCAGCCCTTTGCCGCCCCATTGGATGATCGTGCCGATCCCCCGCTCCGCCAGATGCGCGCGCAAATCGTCGCGCTGGTCGCAGCAGATTTCGTAATTCTGGAAGATGTCGAACCGGCGTGGATCGGCATCGGGCGAAGGCGGCAGATCGAGCGCATCGATGTCCGCGAACGCCTCATGATACAGGCGCGCGATCGCGCGGCGGCGCGCAATCGTCTCAAGATAATAGCCGAGCTTGTAGGCCAGGATCGCGGCATGGATATTGTCGATCCGCGCATTGGTGCCCCAGGTTGCGCAATCGGCCGAGATCACCTTGGCCTTGTCCGCGCCATGGTTGCGCATCGCGCGCACCGTTTCCGCCACCCCGTCGTCGTCCGTGACGAGCGCGCCCGCATCGCCGAAGCAGCCGAGCGTCTTGGACGGATAGAAGCTGAACACGCCCCAGGCACCGAACGTGCCCGCGCCGCGCCCGTCCAAAGTCGCACCCAGGGCCTGCGCCGAATCCTCGACCAGAAGCAGTCCATGTTCGTCCGCGATTCCTGCGATCTCATCCATTGCGCAGACCCGGCCATTGACCTGCACCGGCATGATCGCGCGCGTGCGCGGCGTGATCGCGGCGCGAACCGCGTCCGGGTCCATCAGCCAGTCGTCCTCGCAAAGCTCGACGGGAACCGGCGTCCCCCCGGCAAAGTGGACCGCCTGCGCGGCGGCGATGAAGGCGTGGCCCGGGAGGATCACCTCGTCGCCCGAGGCGATATCCGATGCGCGCAATCCCAGCAGCATCGCATTGGTGCAATCGGACAGGCCGATTGCATGTTTCACGCCGACGAAATCGGCGAGCTTCGCCTCGAAATCGCGCACGGCGTCGTGGAGGATGAAGCCGCCGCCCAGCGCGGTTTCGTGCATGATCCGGCCGAAGGTTTCGGCGCGCTCCGCGTACAGGCCCTTCCAATCGAAAAACGGGACTGGAAGGCTGGACGGCATTGCGCGCTATGGTCCCCAAGACGGCTCCGGCGGCACCCCGGTAGCTGCCGATTGGTCCTTCCGCACGCGAACGCGGTTCAACGGCCGCGTCAGTCGAGCACCGCGAAACCGATGTTAGGATCGAATTCGAACCGCTCGATCCGCAGCCGCCGCCGCGCATGCTCTTCTAGCATCGCCAGCGTCTCGCCGGGCCACAGCGGATTGTCGAGCTCGTCGAACGCCAACACCGCACCGCGCGGCATGCGCGGCAGGAAATGTTCGAGCGCAATCTTGGTCGGCTCGTACAGGTCGAAATCGAGGAACAGCAGGCTCACCACGAGATGTGGATTCTCGGCGATGAAGGCAGGAATCGTCTCGCACGCATTGCCGCGCACCAATTTGACCTTGGGCACATGGCCGAGGAAGCGCGTGCCGTCGTAAATCTCGATCAGCCGGGTCAGCTCGTCATGCGCGTCTGCGGCAAGATCGCCCGCGCGCACATGCCGCGACGCGGGCGCATGATCCTGCGGCGCGATCACGGGAAAGCCTTCGAACGTGTCGAAGCCATAGATGCGGCGGCCGAGATTGACCGGCTCCAGGATCGCGGACAGTTTGGCCCAGGTCATCAGCCCGAAGCCCTGATTGACCCCGCCCTCGACCACAGACCCCTTGATCGGCAGGACGCGCTTGAACAGCTCGTAAAGCGCCAGGAAGCGCGTCAGATTCTGACGCCGCACATATTTGGGAAAATTCTCGAGCTTGGTTTCCCAGCTGGCGGGATTGGCTTCGAACAAGGCACGGTTGCGGGACGCTTCCTCCGCTTCGGCGGGTGTCCTTTGTCCGCCTGAAATAGCGATTGGTCCGGTCATCAATTCCCCTGTCGGCAGGTGAGCGCGGGCAAGGTGAACCTGACCTCCGCTGCGCAGCACCAAAGACCATGGCTTTGCTTGCCTTAGGTGGCCCCCTGCCGCTCCGATGGTTCAAACCGGCGCGCCTTGCGGAAAGGCGCGCATGCGGATCCTGTATCTGACGCAATGGTTCGATCCGGAGCCGGGCGTGATCAAGGGGCCGCGCTTCGTCCAGGCGCTGATCGCGGCGGGGCATGAGGTGACGGTCGTCACCGGCTTCCCCAATTACCCCTCAGGCAAGATCTACCCGGGCTATCGCCAGCGTCCGATCGCGCGCGAGACGATCGAGGGCATCCCGGTGGTACGGTTGCCGCTTTATCCCAGCCACGACGCTTCCTCGTTCCGCCGCGCGCTCAACTTCCTGTCCTTTTTCGCGTCGGCCCTGATGTATTGCCTGTTTCGCCGGCAGCGCTTCGACCTGGCCTATGTCTATCACCCGCCGATCACGGTTGGCCTCGCCGCTACGCTGGCCGGCCTGATCCGAAGGCTGCCGTTCGTGCTCGACGTGCAGGACCTCTGGCCCGACACGATCGCCGCCACCGGCATGACTGGCGCCGCGCGGCTGGTGGGTCCGCTCGGTCGGCTCTGCAGCTTCGTCTACCGTCGCGCGCAATCGATCATCGTCCAGGCAGAGGGCATGCGGGGGGCGCTGATTGCGCGCGGCGTACCGCCCGCGAAGATCGCGACCATTCGCAACTGGGCAGAAGCCGAATGGCTCGCCCCGCAAAACACACATGTCCCGGCAACCGAAAAAAGCCGCCCGACGCGCATCGTCTACGGGGGAAATCTGGGACGCGCGCAGGCGCTGGAAACCGTGATCGACGCCGCGGCCCTGCTCGAACGCCGCGGCAGCGATGTCGACATCTTCCTTTATGGCGAAGGCCTGGACGCCACCGATCTGCGCGCCCGCGCCGAACGTGCCGGCCTTTCACGCCTCCATTTCCGCGACCGGATTTCGCAGCAGGAGATCGTGCCGGTCTTCCTCGATGCCGACGCCCTGCTGATGCATCTCCGCGACGATCCCCTGTTCCGGATCACCATCCCTTCCAAGACCCAATTCTATCTTGCGCTTGGTCGGCCGATCATCGCCGCAATCGGCGGCGAGGCGGCCGATCTGCTCCGCCAATCCGACGCGGCCCTGGTCGTCGCTCCCGGGAATCCGACCGCGCTCGCCGACGCGATCGAGCGCTTTTCCCGCCTCGATCCTTCTCACCGCCTGGCAATGGGCGATGCCGGAAGGGCTTATTACGGACGCGCCTTCGCCTTCACGCAGGGCATCGATCGAACCCTCGAGGTGCTTGCGGGTACTCATCGTGTGGGACCATGATTCAGGCAGCCGCGTGACCGATATTTCTGTCAGCCGAACAACTCCGGCGCCGGCTCTCCGCATCCTGCAAGTGGTGACGCCCGCCGGCACGACGCGCGCGCCTCTGGTGTGGGTGTTCGGCTATGTCGTCGCGACCTTCGCCTTGTTCCTGATCTGGCCGGTCCAATGGCCGATCTATTATGCGAGCGGCTGGATCCGGCTGATCGGCTACGTCACCCTCTGTTTTCTGACGATCGGCGGCACGACCTTGATCGGATCGGCGGGCGCGACCCGCGTCGTCGCGCCGCTCCGTTTCCTGTCGGCCATCCTCGTCGTCGGCGCGATTGTGAGCGTGCTGATCCTGGTGCCGACCAGCTATGCTTATACCGGCCGGCCGCCATGGGAAGCGATGGATGCGCTGCGCAACCAGGCCGCCGCCTATCGCCGGTTGCAGAGCCTGCTGATCGCCAATAGCGGCCAGCGCAACACGATCGTCGCGATGCGCGCAATCGTCTCACCTCTGCTTTACGCGGTCCTACCGCTTGGCGTGATGCGGTGGAGTAGCATCAACTGGCTGGGCAGGCTCGCGGTGATCGTGACCGTGCTCTCCTCGGTCGTCTTCTCGATCATGCGCGGCACCGACAAGGAGATGGCCGATCTGCTGGTCGCGGGCGTGTCGGCCGGCCTCGTCGCCTATGGGCGCAGCCGCGCAGTCGGGCATCGCGGCTGGGGGATACTGGGCAAATATTGGAAACACCTGCTGATCGGCGGCCTGTTCCTCTATTTCGCGCAAGGGTTGTTCACCGAGCGCAAGGCCGAACGGTTGGGCGGCTATGTCAGCCGTACCGCGGTCTGCGCCAACGACAGCCACATCTGCGCCAATCTCGACAATCCCTGGATATCCTGGCTGCCCCAGCCGCAACGGTTCGGCCTGACCTTCTTCATTCTGTCGACCTGCTCGGGCTATTACGGGCTCGAGCTCGCGCTCGAGAAGCCGTTCGAATCCTCGCTGGGCATCGGCCATTCGCCCGCTTCGCTCTCGATCTATGAGGCGATCACGGGCGACCCCTCGATCCATATGCGGACCTTCACCTATCGCAATGCGGGCGATCACTGGTCCGAGGATTATTATTGGTCGACGCTGATGACGTGGATCGCGAACGATGTCGGTTTTCCCGGCTCGATCCTGGTGCTGGCGCTCATCGGCTATTGCTGGGGCCGCTGGTGGCGCGAGGCGACCGCCGGCTTCAGCGATCCGGCCGCGATCCTGTTCACGCTCGGCACGATGATGATGGTCTATCTGCCCGCCAACAACCAGGTCTTCGCCAGCTATGACGGTTATGTCGTGTTCGCCTGCTGGCTGAGCATCTGGATCGTGCACCGGCATCGGGCCGGGCTGCTGGCGCGGATCAAGGCATGACCGCGCGAACCGGCCTGGTGGGCCGCCTCGCCTCCGTCCCGGCCTTCTTCGGGCTGCGTGTGCTGTCGGGATTGCTGTTGCTCAAGCTGTCGGCGGGTTATCTGCCGGTGAGCGGTTTCGCGATCTTCTCGCAGCTTTTGTCCTTCGCGGCCCTGCTCAACCTGATCGCGCTGGGTGGCGCACAGAATGGGCTGATCCGGCAGGCCGCCGCCGCGATCGACGACGGGGCCCTTGCCCGTGCACGCAGTGCCGCGCTCGCAATCTGGATGGCGGTCGCACCGGCGCTCGGCATCGCGATCGCGATCGCCAGCGTGCCGATCGCCAACATCCTGATCGGCGACCGCGATGCCTGGCGCAGCGTAATCGTGATCGCCTTCCTGATGCTTGCAGCAGGGCCGGGTCAGATCTGGTGCAGCCTGCTGTCGGGCCGGAAACGCGTCGCGCACAGTCTCGCGGCGCAGGCGGTCGGGCTCCTCGCGGGCACCGCCGTCGCTGCGGTCTTCATCCACATGGGCGATCCGCAGGCGGCGGCGATGGGCTTTGCCTGCGGCCCGATGATCACGATGGCGCTGGCGATCCCCGTGGGACGTCGGTTGGGCATCGGCCACGCCTCAATCCGCAGCGCGAGCCAGGAGGTTCGCACGTTGCTGCGTTATTCGGCCGCGCTCGCGACCACCACCGGGGTCAGCGCGATCCTGCTGTTCGGGTTGCGCTATTTCTACCGCCAGCATTTTGGCGCCACGCAGCTCGGCTATTGGATGGCGGCGAACCGCATTTCGGACATGTCGACCCAATTGCTCGGCCTGTTCATGGTCCAGTTCTTCGTGCCCCATTTCGCGATGGAGAAGAATGAGCCCGCACGGCGCGCTCTGGTCGTCCGCTGCTGGACTATTGCCGCCGCGACGATGGGCAGCATCCCGTTGATCTTCGCGCTGGCCTGGCGGCCGATCGTGCACCTGCTCCTGTCGGACGCCTATCTGCCGGCGGTGCCTGCAATCCGGATTTATATGGTGGGCGACTTCCTGCGCGTGTGGGTCTCCTTCGCCATCTATGCCGCCTTCGCGCGCGGACGCCCGACGCTCTATGCGGGGATGGAGGTTGCGACCTTGCTGCTGATGGCGCTGGTAGTGGGCGGACTGATCGCGGTCGGCGATCCCAACGCGCCGCAGACCGGCTATGCCTGCGCTTACGGCCTGGCCGCGATCATCACCAGCGTGGCCTTCCTGTGGTCCCCCGCCCCGATCGTCCAGCTCAGGGCCGAACCGCTTCGGTGATCGCCGCGACGGCGTGGCGCACGTCGAACACCTCTGCAAGGCATGCCTTGCCGCCTTCTGACGCCGCAGCGCGCGCCTCAACGTCGATCGCGAGCCGGGCCGCTTCGCGCCAGAACGCATCGATTTCGCCAAACGGAACAGTCGTACCGACCCGATAGTGTTCCAGTATGGCAGGAAAATCGCTGCCCTGCTCGACCGCCGCGATCACGGGCAGGCCGGCGCGCAGATAGTCGATCGTCTTGGTCGGGATTGCGAATGACGAAACCCCCGGCACGGTCACCACCATCCCCACGTCGCAGGCGGTAAGAAGCTCCAGATAGGCTTCGCGCGGCATCCCCGGCAGCACGTGAACGTTCGGCTCCGTCGCCGCGCGCGCATGCAATGCCGAAGCCAGCCGCCCATCCCCCACGAACAGGAAGAGCAAAGGCGATCCCGCCTCCCCCGCAGCGTGGGCGGCGTCCAGCATCTGTTCGAACCCGCGCCCCTCCATGAATTGGCCACCGAACACGGCGATCGGCGCGGTCGCGGGAAGATCATGGCTGGCCCGGATCGCCGCACGGTCGCCCGGCGATGGCGCGGATATCCTCGACCAGATCGGGGTGACGATCACGCGCTGGTCCGCCCGCACCGGATAATGGCTGCGCAGATAGGCCGCGTTGCCCGGCAGGGTGCAGAAGATCGCGGTGAAGGTTGCGAGCAGGCGCTCCTCTGCCCGGCGCGCGAGGTGGAAAAGCAGCCCGCCCGGCATTCTCCCGATCTCGTAGAAATGCCAGGGGAAGAAGTCCCAGATATACAGCAGACGATAGGGAATGCCCGCGTGCACCGCCTGTCGCACCAGCGGCGCGACCGCGACGGCGGGCATCCATGTGATGAAGGCATCGAAACTCGCCAGGTTGAAATGGCGCCGGGCCACAGCGGCCGCGCGGCGCCGGCCGAGCAGGAGCTTGCTGACCTTGCGCACCAGCTCGCCGAAGCGTGAGATCGCCGGCGGTGCGCAACGCACCACGCGGATGCCATTGGCGGTCACATGGTCGGCGACCGCGACGGAATCTTTCGCATTCCAGTCGTAGAACAGAACCTCGACTTCATGTCCGGCATCGACCAGCGCGTCGGCAAGCTCGGTCGTCATGTAGGAATGATCGCCCCCGGTCGGGAACTGCATGCAGACCATCAGGAAGCGCATACGGACCTCCAGCGGCAAGCAGGGCGCTTCACGGCGTAACCTCCCCGCGCGACAGTGTCGAATAGAGGTCGAGCGCCAAACGCGCAGCCGCGTCGGCATCCTCCGCGATCGCCCGGCTCTGCGCGGTCCGGGCCAACGCCAGGCGCGCCGCCTCGTCGCGCGCGAGCGCCTCGATCGCGTCGGCAAGCGCATGGGCATCCGCAACCGGCACGGCGACCGCGCCATCGGGCGCCCAGTCGGCGATCAAGCCGACCGCCGTGCCGACCGTGGGCACGCCGACCACCGCTGCTTCGAGCAAGGCGATCGGCACGCTTTCATGGCGCGAGCTCATCACCAGAAGGTCGGCACGCTCGACCATCGGCCGTATTTCCGCCTGGGGCAGGAAGCCGTGGAAACGGACCTGCTGTTCCAGGCCGAGCGCGCGTGCCTGCCGCTGGACGTCGCCCCCAAGCGTGTCCGTGCCGACGATATCGATCGTGAACGGCAAACCCCGCTCGCGCAGCAGGCGCGCGGCCTTGAGCAAGGTCGCCTGATCCTTGACCCGATTGAGATCCGCGACATGGATCAGGCGCAAAGTGGCATTCGGGGCGCGCAGGCGCGGGGGCCGCGGCGACCATCGGTCGAGCGCGATGCCGTAAGGGAGCCGGATCGAATTCACGCCGGCAGCCGCCGCATGGCCGGCCTGCCACGCACTGGGCGTCGTGATGCAGGATGCCGCCGCCAGCACTGCACGGGTTCGCATACGTCCCCGCCACGAAAGGCGGCCGCCATAGCCGATATCCGGTATCGCCGCGAGATCGCCTCCCGGCAGACTCAGGATCATCGGCACCCCTGTGACGATACGAAACAGGGCCGCCGCTTGCCCCGACGGCCCTGCCCAAAAGGCATGGACGATGTCGAAGCGTGCCTTGCGATGTTCTGTCAGCATCTGCGCGACAGCGCGCAGGCGGCGCGGTCTGGCGCCGGCATTGTGCACTGTCGCTCCGAGCAGCGGCCATCGCCCAGGCCTCGGCTCCTGAAACAGCGCGAAGACGTGAACATCATTGCCATCGCGCGCCAGTCGCTCGATCAGCCACAGCAAGGCGGGAATGACCTTGTGGGAGCCGGACCGATCCACTCCGCCCGGCACGACGATCGCGATCTTCATGTGCGGTCGTCCAGCAACGTCCGATAGGCTGCGCACAGCGCCTTGCCGATCGCGTCGAACGACAGTTTGCGCGCGAAATGATCGGCCGCGGCTTGGCGCAAGCCGTCGCGCGATTCCCCCGCCAGGCTGATCAACGCGCACGCGAACCCTTGCGCGTCGCCCGTCGGCACCAGCGCGCCGATGCGTCCCTCGTCGGTCAGTCCGCGAAAGGACGGGATATCGCTCACGATCGGCGTCGCGCCGCAGGCGATCGCCTCGATCAGCGCATAGCCGGACCCTTCCGACAAGCTCGCCGCCAGGAAGAAATCGGCGGCGCGGGCCAAGAGCTCAATCCGTTCGTGCGGCACGCGTCCAATCAGATGAACATGGGCGGCAAGGCCGGGCGACCGCGCCAGCCGCGCTTCGACCGCCGCTAGCAAAGGCTGCTCATGGAAAAAGCACCAGAGCTGCACGCCCGGCAGCGCGGGCAACGCCGCATCGATCGCGTCGAGGATCGTCAACGGATCCTTCTTGGGTACCAGCCTGCCCACCCACAGGACGATCGGATCGCCATGGAGGCCGGTGACGTCTCGCGCGGCCTCGCGGTCGCCCGGCGTGAAGTCGGTCGAGGATTCGGGGATGGCGAAAATCCGCGGGCCATTCGCGAAGCAGCCCAAGGCCGCGAACGGCTCCGCCTGGCGCACGTCGGTAAAAGCGATCCCCGCCGCGCGCGCCAGCCCCCAGCGCCGGCGGCGGGGACGGATTTCGGCGGTGCTGCAATGATCCTGGACCAGCACCGGTGGTCCGACCCGGCAGAGCGCACGCGTGTGGAGCGGAAAATCGAGCCCGTTGACGTGGATCACCTGCGCGCCGCTCGCGCGCACCGCGCTCGCCAATCGACCGGGCATGCAGCCCGTTGCCCGGCCGGGCAATGCCGGCTCCATCACGAAATGATAAGACACGCCGTCCCGGTCGATCCGCGCATTGCGGTGGAAGGGCTGGATCACGGTCACGTCCGCGCCGGCCCGCGCCACTGCCCCGGCAACCGCGCCGAGCGTAGGCCATGCTTCCAGCAAGGCATCGGCATCGTCGATTCCGCGCGGGCGGACGATGTTGACGTGGGCGACGCGCACCTCAGCCCGCCGCCCGCAGGGGATTGAAATGCCGGCAGAGCAAGTCGATCGCGGCAGCGGGGTCGGAGGAAAGGCTTAGCCGCCACACGCCGCCCGCTGCCAAAGTTGCCACCGCCGCCCGCGATTCATCGGCAAGCAGATCGAACCCGGGCTCCAGCTTCAGATTGCTGACCGCTTGTTCCGGATCGACCGGATCGAGCGCCAGCTCACTGCCGGGTCGCAACAGGATCAGACGCCCCTTCCTCGTGCTCCGAACCATCGCAACGCGCGGGGCCGGGATCGCGACCTTCCATTTGCCCGCGCGCAGCCTTTTCGGATGCGGTCCCGGTGGCGCGTCCTCCGGAAAGACGTGCAGCGGCCGGGGCAACCCCCAAAGCCGCAAATCCGGCTCGGTCTGCACGAACACCATGTCGTCGGACAGCAATTGCAGTCCGCGCCGCGCCGCCGCCAGCGTGAGCGTGCTCTTGCCCGACCCGCTCGGCCCCGACAGCACCAAGGCCATATCGCCGAGGAGGATCCCCGCTGCATGCAGCGGCGTGCGGCCAGAGCGGGTCAGCAGGAAGAGCAAAACCGCATCGATCGCCTCAAGCATCAGCGCGCTCGGCACCGCATCACCCACCGGCAGCACGCAATGCCCCTGCATCGTCGTGGCATCAGCCTCCGCCCGCATTCCGGCGCCGCTCAATCTTAGCCGTGAACCAGTGACGCGGATGTCGAGACTTATGCCTGTGGAGGGTGCTTCGCCTCGTTCGATCCGCAGCGTGATCCGCGGCTTTTCGGGCGGTTCGGGCGACTTTCCATCGGCGTAGGCGGCCTCGACCATCGCCGGCAAGGCCGGGTCATCGGCCGTGAGGAGGACCGGAATGCCAAGAGGGGAAAAATGGCAATGCAAGTCAGTCCAACTCCAGGCGATGCTCCAGGGCTAGCCAATCATTGCCGGAAAACGACCAATAACGATTGGAAGACCCAGCTGTGATCCTGCTCGCCCATTCATTTTTTCTCGCGCTTGACGAAAAGCAGAATGAAAAGATGAAACCCTATTCGCCGCTTTCGACACTGATCGCAGCGGCATTACTAAGAGAAAATGGCCACGAGGTTGCGTTGTTCGACGCCACCTTCGCGGACGACGTGACTAGGTTCGACCTCGCGCTCGACCGGTTCAATCCATCGGCGGTCGTGCTGATGGAGGACAATTTCAACTTCCTGACCAAGATGTGCACCACCGTCCGGCGCGAAGCCGCGCTGGCGATGATCCGCGCGGCCGCCGCGCGCGGGTGCAAGGTTGCGGTCAACGGCCCCGACGTCAGCGACAATCCCTGCCTCTATCTGGGTGCCGGCGCGGATGCGGTCGTGCTGGGCGAAGGCGAGATGGCTTTGCTTGAACTGACCAATGCCTGGCAGCGCGGCGACACCGATATCGGCGCCATTCCGGGGCTGATGGTGCCGGGCCCCAAAGGGATCGTCACCACGTCTCCGCGCCGCGCGATGCAGGACCTCGATGCCTTGCCGCCGCCCGCCTGGGATCTGATCGACGCAGCACCCTACCGCGCCGCCTGGACGCAGGCCCATGGCGAATTTTCGTGGAACATCGCCACCTCGCGCGGCTGCCCTTATTCGTGCAACTGGTGCGCCAAGCCCACGTTCGGCCGGCGCTACAATGCGCGCTCGCCCGAAAATGTCGCGCGCGAGATGCTGCGCCTCAAGCAGGAAGTCGCGCCCGATCATCTCTGGTTCGTGGACGACATTTTCGGGCTCGATGTCGATTGGGTCTGCGCCTTCGCGGACGAAGTGCATCGCATCGGCGCGGTCATTCCCTTCACCATGCAGTCGCGCGTGAATTTGATGACCGAACGCGCGGTCGCCGCCCTGGCGCAAGCCGGCGCGCGCGAAGTGTGGCTCGGCATCGAATCCGGATCGCAGTTGATCCTCGACCTGATGGACAAGGGCACCACGGTCGACTCCGCCCGAACCGCGACGCGCACCTTGCAGGCACATGGCATCAAGGCCTGCTGGTTCATCCAGCTCGGTTACCCGTCGGAAAGCTGGGACGATCTGCTCGCCACGCGCGACCTGATCCGCGAGGAAAAGCCTGACCAGATCGGTGTGTCGGTCGCCTATCCCTTGCCCGGCACCGAATTCCACGATCGCGTGCGCGCGCAGCTCGGCCGCCAGCGCAACTGGAAGGATACGGGCGAGCTCGCCATGCTCTTCCAGGGGACGTACGACACGGCTTTCTATCGCGCGGTCCGCGACCTGCTCCACGCAGAGGTCGATAGCGGGCGCCACGACGATCGCAGCTGGCAAGCATTGAGCGACAAGGCCGGCGCGCATCGCTCGCAATCGCCCTCCCTGCTCGCTGCGGCGGGGGCTTATGTCGGGCGCTGAAATCTCGCCCGCCGCACGCGCGTTCGACACGATCGCGGGCATCTTTGACGCGCGCTTCACCCCCTGGCTGAGCGTCGCCGCGCAACGCCGCGCGGTGCGCACCGCCCTGGCACGCGCTTTCCCGCGGGGATCCCGCTTGCTCGAGGTTGCCGGCGGAACCGGCGACGACGCGGCGTGGCTGCTCGATCATGGGCGCTCGGTGTTGATGACCGACGCGGGGCCTGCGATGACGCAGGTTGCTTCGGCCAAGCTCGCCAGATTTCCCGACGCCCGGGTCGAAACCGTCCAGGCCGAGGGGATGGAGGCTTTTGCCGCCAGGCTCGCGACCGAGGGCGTCGGCAAGTTCGACGGCGTCTATTCCAACTTCGCCGGCCTGAACTGCGTGACCGATCTCAGCCCATTCGCGCGTGGACTGGCGTCGCTGGTGCGGCCCCGCGGCCAGGCTTTGCTCGTCATTTTCGGCACCTTCTCGCCCGGCGAGATGATCACCGAATGCCTGCGTGGCCGCCCGCAAAATGCACTGCGTCGTGTGAAGAAAGGCGATGTCCCCGCGCGCCTCAGCGGCCAGCATTTCACCGTACGCTATCACCGCCGCGCCGACCTCGCCCGCGCGATGGCGCCGTGGTTCACCTTGGTCGAGACGCGGGCGATCGGCCTGTTCGTGCCGCCCAGCGCGGCCGAACCCTGGATCTCCAACTATCCGCGCCTGATCGGCTTGTTCGAAGCGCTCGACAAGATCCTCGCGCGCCCGCTCGCGATATTCGGCGACCACATCCTCTACCGCCTCGTGCGCACCGGCGAACCGGCGCCGCCCGCCGCGCAGCCATGATCCTTCTGGTCAATCCGCGCGCGACCCGCCCCTCCAACCGCCGCTTCCCGCTCTCGATCATGGCGATCGGCGCCGCGCTTCCCGAGGGTACGAGCTGGGAGATCGTCGACGGCAATCTGCCTGATATCGACATATTCGGCACCATCTGCAGCTGGGTCGATCGCCAGCAAGGCGGGCCCGATCCGGTCACCGCCATCGCGGTGACGGTCATGCCCGGCCCGCAACTGGTGAATGCAGTGCCTTTGTCGAAAGCGGTGAAGCAGGCCTACCCGCATATCCCGCTCATCTGGGGCGGCAATTTCGGCAGCCTTTATCCCGAGCCCGTGCTGAACGCGCCTTATGTCGACTGGCTGATCCGCGGCCAGGGCGAACACACTTTTCTCGAATTGCTGGAGGCGATCGACGGCAAGCGCGATCCCAAGAAGATCGCCGGCCTCGCGTTCCGGGAAGCCGACGGCACGCACTGGAAAGCGCCCGAACGCATCTGGCGCGGGCCCGACGAATTGCCCGCTCCGCCCTATCACAAGATCCCCGTCGAACAGTATCTGCAGTCCACCTTCCTCGGCAAAAGATCGGGCGTGTACCAGGCCTCGATCGGCTGCCCTTATGGCTGCAATTTCTGCGGCGTGATCTCGGTGTTCGGGCGCAAGGAAAAGGTCCAGGCGCCCGCGCGCACCGCCGAGCATCTCGGCTTCCTCGCGCGCAACCACGGCATGGATTCGGTCCATTTCTACGACAACAACTTCTTCCTCGGCGAAGCCCATGCGCGCGAGGTCGTGGATCAGTTCAAGCCGCTCGGCTTGCGCTGGTGGTGCGAGGCGCGCGTCGACGCGCTCAATCGCTTCTCGGACGATACCTGGCGCGGACTGAAGGCGGCCGGGCTGACGATGGTGTTCTGCGGCGCCGAGTCCGGATCGGACGAGGTGCTCAAGAAAATGAACAAGGACATCACCACCGACGAGATATTGATGACCGCCGCCAAGACCCGCGAGCATGGCATCATCCCGGAATTCTCCTTCGTCTTCGGTGATCCCGACGAGCCCGAGCAGGAGATCGAGAATACGTTGACCTTCATCCGCAAGCTGAAGCGCGTGAACCCGGCGATGGAATTGATCAGCTATTTCTACACGCCCACCCCGCAGCGGAAGGGCACCTATGGCGATGTCGACGCGCTGGAGGGCACGCCCGAGACGCTGGAGGAATGGATCGAGCCCGAATGGGTCACGTGGATGACGCACGAGCATCCGCAGACGCCCTGGCTCGCCCCCCGGCTCAAGGCCCGCGTCGAGGATTTCGAACTGGTGCTGAAGAGCCGCTTTCCCTCGGTCCACGACCGCCGCACCAAGGATTGGGGCAAAGCGCTGGCACGGGTTGCAGCCTGGCGCCGCTGGCAGACTGCGGATTACAGCGACCCGCGATTATTGCGCCATATCCGCAAGCTCGCCGAAATCACTCCGCCCGACGACCAGGCCTATGGCCATCTCCGCCCGGCGGGCAAATGATCCTCAGGCGCCGATCCGTCCACGCACCAGCCGCCACCAGCGCCTTTGGTAGATCGTCCAGAACGTCTTCCATGAACTGACCGACGGGAAGAAATCCCAGATCAGCTGGCGCACCCATCCGCGCGCACCCCGCACCCACATATAATGTTCCGAAATCCAGTTGCGCTCGACCCTTTGCGCGGTCGCCGGTGTAAGCCGGGCCACGACTTTGCGCGCACGCGCCGGCGCGCCGGCCCTGCAGCGTTCAAGCACAAAAGCCGGGACCGTTCCGGGGACCAATTGCTCGCACAGCTGCAAGCCCGGAAATGCGAAGCCGAGCGCGTCCGTCCGCGCGCCCAGCGCCAGGAATTCGGCCCACGACAAGAGCCCCGCCTTGCTGTCCTGCGTAACTACCAGATGCAGCTCGATCAGGCGGAGCAGCGAAAGGCTGTGCAATCCCGCACCCGCATGCACCGCCAGATGCAGCGCGAGCAAAGGCTGATCGAGCACCTGCGCCGACGGCTCCCCCGACCAGCGCCTCGGGCTGCGCATCGGGTCGGCACGGCTCAGGGTTGCAGGCGGGCTCCCCGTGCCCACCCCGATATCGAGCGAGCTGTGCAAATCGATCGACCAGGGATTTTCGGCATGCGCAAGCATGAGCGAACGCGGCAGGCGGGCCATCCCGGCCAGCGCCCAGCTGCTCTCGCGTGCATTCCGCTCCCATTCGAGGAAGCCGTTTTGCCGAAGCACATTTTCCGCGGCGGGCGCGTCGGCCGGGCTGACGAGCAGGTCGATATCCGAAGCCGGCCGCGTCGCCGGATGCGGGAAATAGTCCGTACCGGTATGCAGGCCCTTCAGCACGAGCACCCCGACGCCCCCGGCGCGGATCGCGCGCACCGCGTCAAGCGCCGCTTGCTGCACCTGCGCGTGGCGTTCCAGATTGTGCTGAAGATGCAGCTCGAGCAACGCGGCGACTGGGGGCGGCGCCGCCAACCGTCCTTGCCGCAGCCACCACCCCAACAGGGGCCCCACACCCGACGTATAGCAAGCCAGACCAAGCGCCTGCTCGTCGCCATCCAGCCAGGCGGATGCGTCCCCCTCAAGGATGTTGCGGACCACGTCCTCGATCCGCTCGAGCGCCTCATGCCAGTCGCTGATGCCGATATCCGGCCAAAGCCACGTCGCGCGCCCCCTCGCGCTCGCCCAATGCACCCGCCGGCGGATTTCATCGGCAGACAGATCGAAGCGGTTCCAGCCCTGCGGGCGCTCCGATGCTACCGCGTCCGGCTCATCGCTCAAGCCAAAATCACACACGCCCGGAGCCCCCGAAACCGATCGCCTGGACCCCCTTGTAAAAGACATGGCTCTCCTAGGTTCGCGTCACCCAGGATCAGGTTCATTCGGACACATTAAGCCGGACAAGGAGGGCGCGGCGATCGGCGCGCTTGGGCGCATGCGCTGGCGGATGCGGGCTCCGACCTATTGCGGGTCCATCGGCTTGAGCGTCCCGCGCGCCTCGCCGCGCCGCAACAGGAAGCCCTTGTCGCGCTCGGCGTAATAAGAATTGAGCTGATTCCATTCCGCGCGCGTCAGGCAGACATGTGCCGGAATGATCGATCCGATCACCTCCTCGCGCCGGCAGATCTTCTTTTCGGGCTTGGCCGGCGCAGGCGGCGGATCCGCCGCGATCGCCGGTGCGGCCAGCCCGAAGACCGCCAACGCGATCAAAGCCCTGGTGCCGTGTGCGCTCACATCCGCGTCGGCAGGCGCGCTGCTGCGGGAAAACGCTGCAGATCGTTGCCGGGAACGCGCAGTTTCAGCCCCCAACCACGCACCGTCTCGATCGGATCGAATAAGCCGGCGCCGGTGAATTTGCGGCGGATGCGATAGACATGGACGTCGAGCGTGTTGGCGCTCGCGCCCTCGCGTTCGAACGTCTCGACCAGCGCCTTGGAGGATGCACGGCCTTGGCGCATCAGTAATTCCAGGATCGCGCCTTCAAGAGGCGACAGCTGGATCTGCCGGTCGCCCACAAAGAATTCGAGCGGATCGTAGATCATGGTCAAGTTGCCGCAGCTCAGGCTGACCCGCTCGGGCTCGCCGGAGAAGCGGTCGCGCGCGCGCTGATCCTCCGCGCTCGAACCCAGCAGATTATATCCCACCATTGCACGCACACCATTGATTGTCGGTCATTCCTTCATACCCGACCACCGCCACCATCTTCTTGTTAGCTGTTGCGAAAAGCCGGCTTGATGCAGCGAATGTCCCGGCAATTGCCGCCTCGCCGCGCGCATGCGATAGGCGTCGTGATGCGAGGGCTGAGCCACCACGAATGCCATGTGCTTGCTCTGGTGCAGAAATGGCAGCCGACCACCGCTTACTTCCTGCGCAAGGCACTCACCCAAAGGCTCGCCTCCGATGCAAGCGACAGTCCCGGCAGCGTCTATCCCGCAATCGAACGGCTCAAGAAAGCCGGATTGGTCAAGGCGGAATCCAGCGGTACCGGGCGCAAGTCCGAATATCTGACCTGCACCGATGCGGGTGCCGAGGCGGTGCGCAACTGGATCACCGAGATCGACGCCAGCCAGCTTCTGCCGAGCGATCCCTGGCGGACGCGCGCGCCGTTCGTGACGATGTTGCCGCGTGAGGAAGCGCGCGACTGGCTCTATGCGCTGCGTGCGCGGATGAGCGAGGAGCTGGAACGGCTCGAACAGATGCGTGAGGCGGTGATCGATCTGCCCAGCCAGCTCGAACTCGAACATGCCCGGCTCGCGACCACCGCGCGGCTGGCCTGGACCAACGAGGCAATCGCGCTTTTACTCGCCTCTTAAGCGGCGTCGTGCATCAAGTAACGGGTGCGCTCCGCTAGCGCGCGCGCTGTGAGCGCGGTCGCGACATCCCGCGGCAGCTGCGCATACCAGAGCGATATCTGATGCGCGATCGCGCGCGAGGGCTGGCGGCGGCCGAGCAAACTCTCCTCCAGATCGCCGGTCAGTTCGAGCAGATCGGACAGGCTGAGCGGCGCCGCATGATCGTCGAAGCCACTCGCAATACGGTTCACCGTGCTTTCGATCGCCTGCGGCAAGGCCGTGCGCAGGCGCGCGGGCTTACGCGGGTCGATCGGGTTCGGGTGAGGCATGGCTATGTTTCTCGCTGGTCCGGGCGCGAGTTTATCGGAACCCGGAATTGAACATTTGTGCCGGCTTGCGAGATTGGGTGCCACGCGCCGTAAGGTCCGGAATTTAGCAAGAATGAACAAGCGGCCCGCTGCCAGCGGCAACGCCGCCGCGGGCAAGGACTACACGCGAGACTTGGGCACAAAAAAAGGGCGGCGCCTCGCGGTGCCGCCCCCTCTTCAGACTCGGGATCGGGTCAGAACTTGAACCGCCCGCCGACGCGGAAGGCGCGGCCGATAATGCCTTGCTCCGCCACCACCGGATTGTAGAGGTAGCCGCCGTAGGTCACCACATCGAGCGGCGGCTTCGCGTTGAACAGGTTCAGGATGTTCGCGTAGAAAGTGAACTGCTTGCCGACGTTGACCTGGCCGGTCAGGTCCAGGTCGATGAAGCGCCGCACCCCGCATGGCGCGAAGCCCGGATCGAGCCCGCAATCCTTGTAGCCTGTGCCCTGGTCCTGCGCCGACAGATCATAGCCCGACGTGTAATAAGCCGTCGCGGTGATCGACCCCTTCTCGCCGAAGCTGAGCGTATTCTGCCAGCTGCCCTTCCACTTGGGCGTGCCGGTGCCCGCAGTCAGGTTGTAATTGCCCAGCGTGCCGTCGTAGCGCTCGACATGGCCATCCGCGAACACCGTTTCCAGCCGGCGGATATATTCGACGTCGGCGACGCTCGCGATCGACCAGCCGTTGCCGAAGTGGATCGTGCCGCTCACGCCGAAGTCGAAGCCGTCGGTCTTGATCGTGTTGGCGTTGATGTAGGACGAACTCACCGTCGACACGATCGGCAGCGCGGTCGGGTTGAGCACGTCGGGCGCCGCCTGCGAGATCGAATAGCCGGGCGGCAGCGGCTGGCCGTTATAATAAGCGTTGAGCGCCGCCGAAACCGGCGCCGGGATGATCGCCCCGGTCTTGCGGATATTGTAATAGTCGATCGAGAATTTGAGCCCGCGGATCGGCTTGATGTCCGTGCCGAAGCTGATGTTGCGCGATTTCTCCGGCTTCAGATCGGGGTTGGCATTCGACTGCTGGCCATAGGTAGCGGTCAGGTAGGCCGAGCAGTTTGCGGGCGTCGCCGCCGTGCAGACCACGCCCGGATTGCTATGCGAGGCCAGGAAGGCTGCGGGTAGGGTACTGAGCGAGATCGGCACGTAACCCGTCGTCGGCAGCGCCGAGCTTTCGCCGAAGGACGGGATCCGGAAACCCTTCGAGATCGCGCCGCGGAAGGTAATCTGCCGTACCGGTGAGAACACTACCCCCGCCTTCGGCGAGAAGGCATGCTGACCGCTCGAATAATTGTCGTAGCGGCCCGACAGGTCGAGGTTAAGGCTGGCGAGGATCGGCGCCTTGATTTCGAAGTAAGGCGATTCCACCCAGCGCTGGCCGATCGCGCCGAACGCATTCAATACGAAGTAGCGCTCAGTCGGGCCGTTGGTGTCCGGATTGCCGCTCGGCGAATTGACTGACTCCCGCCGGATCGAGCCGCCGACCGCGACCTGCAGCTCGCCGCCCGGCAATTGGAAGAAGCCATGGCTCAGATTGGCATCGAGCTCGTACATCTGGCTGTTGTCGTTGTTGGTCAGGTGCGGCGCGAGATAGTCGAGCGTCGCCTGGCTGTTCGACATCGGATTGACGAAATTGTACGAGCCGTCCTTGATCACATCCAGCAGGTGCTGGATGTAGACATAGCCGTCATAATCGCGCCGCAGGTCGTTCACCATGCCGAGCGCGTTGACCGAATAATCCCAATCCTCGCCGATCGTGCCGTTGATACCCGCGGCCAAGCGATAGACGCGGCTGCGCTGCGACGTGAACTGCTTGAGATCGGGCAAGGTGCCGAGCAGCAGCGCCTCGTTACCCGCCGCCGCGAATGGGTTCTGCGGGTTGAGAGTGCCGTTGGCGGAGGTGCAGGCGCCGACCGTGGTGCGCGGGCAGATATAGACCGGCAGAGCGAGCGGCGCAGAGCCGGGCGCATTCGCGCCGCCGGCCAGCGCCGCCGTGCTGAAACGCGGATAGAGGATGCCGTTCGGCGCATTGGCGCGGATCAGCGAATTGGTCGGAATGCCCGGCCCGGGCAGGCCATAGCCGGTGTAGGATGAGCTGCTCTGCTCGAAATTGAATTCGGCATAAGCGTGCATGTTCTCGCCGATATTCACGCTGGCGCGCGCCGACACGCCCCAGCGCTGGCTGTGCGGCTCGACCTGGCCGCCGTCGTTGGTGGTATCCTGGGTACAGACCGTGCGCGGCGCGTTGGTGAAGTTCGCATATTCCGCGTCGGTCAGCGTGTAGGGTTGCAGATTGCCGCAACCCGCCGCCGGGTTGAGCAACTGATACCGGCTGCCCGCGATGGCGGCCGAGGTCGCCGGGTTGGCCGGCCGCACCACGAACACCGGTGCGATCGTCGAGATGCCCGAGAAATTGAGCGGGCTGTTCTGGCGGTTATCGATGCCGCACTGGCCGTTATAGCAGATGCCCGACTGGTTATCCGAATTGAACGGCGCGGGCAGGTCGCGGCTGTAGATCGGATCCTGGTTGATATAGTGGCCGCTGATGTAGACGTTGAAACCCTGGGTCGCGAGGTCGCCATAGCCCGCGGTCAGGCTGACGCGCTGGTTGCCGCCGTAGCCGCGCTGCGCGACGCCGCCCTCGGCCGTTCCGCTGATACCCGTGATCTGCTTCTTGGTAATGACGTTGACCACGCCCGCGACCGCGTCCGCGCCATAGGTCGACGACGCGCCATCCTTGAGCACGTCGACCCGGTCGACGATCTCGTCGGGGATGGTGTTCAGATCGACGAAGTTGCGGCTGCCGTCGTCCGCCAGCGGATAATAAGCCGCGCGCAAACCATCGAACAGGACGAGGGTCGAATTGGTGGTCAGGCCGCGCAGCGAGACGGCCGAAGCGCCGCCCGCGAATGCGCCATTGGCGGTGAAGCTGTTGGTTAGTGCGGGGCCGTTGTTCGATGCCAAGGTCTGGATCGCGCCCTGCACCGTCTGGATGCCGCGCTTGGCGATATCGTCCGAGGTCAGAACCGTGACCGGCGAGGCGATATTGTCCGCGCTCGACCGGAACAAGGTTCCGGTGACCACAATCTCCTTGGTGGTGTCGCCCGCGGCATCGGCGGGTGCTGCGGCCGGCGCCGGGGCGGCGGTCTGGGCATATGCCGGAGCGGCCAGGCCAATCATGGCGGCGCCGAGCACGGCTGAGCCGAGCACCGTACCGGTCAGATAGCGCGTCTTGGTCATCTCAATCTCCCTGTTGGCGGCCAGCGCCGTGCCTGGCGCGCGTACCGCCGCTGATTCCGGCTCCATGCGCTGCGAGATTGAGGCTGGGCAACGACTCAATAGTATCTTGAATACTAAATCTCCGAAGTGTGTCTCTCATGCAACGCCATGCAAACGCGATTTATATAGTATCAAAGATATTGTTTATTGTCCACTTTTGGACAAACGCAAAATATTGATTTCATTTGATAAAGTCTGAAATCTGCCCTTGCCGTGTCCGCGGGCGGACAGGGCGGACATTTGACAGCCCTCTGGAGAGCGCGGCAGCCCGCCTGCGACGGGCAGGTTTTGTTCATCTGGCTGCAATGTGTGTTACATACATCAGTCACTTCATAGGAAGCCTGCATGCAGGCTTATTCACCGGTGGAGAGAGTACGGAGGCGCGGCGTGGCGGAGTTGCTCAAATTGTCGGCGCACGGCGTCGCGACGCCGCCGCCTGTCAGCGGCAAGATCGTGGTCTCGCACCTGACCGCGGGCGAGAGCATGGTGCTGAGCGAGGCACCCGCGGTGAAGTTGGTGCTCGAGGGCGAAGAGATCCACGAGATCGACGGCCGCTCTTATTTGCTCCGTCCCGGCCGGATGCTGCTGGTCGATCGCGGCCAGCCCTATCGGGTGGTGGTCCGCCGCGGCAATTGCGCCGCGGGCCTCTGCATCTACCTGCCGCGGTTCAATATGGCCCCCTCGCCCGATGCCCCGTTCCTCGGCCGCGCGATAATCCGCGCGTCGGACAATAATTATCTCGGTGCACTGCTGCGCGAGAGCGCGCGGCTGGCGCATGGCCAGCCCGATATCGCGCTCGACGCCGAAGGGCTGATGTCCAACGTCCGCTGGGCCCTGCCCCTGATCCTGGCGCAGGCGGCGGACGCGATGGAGCGGCTGGGGGCGGTCAAGAGCTCGACCCGACGCGAATTGTTCAATCGCCTCGAATCCGCGCGTGCCTACCTGCACGACAACAAGGATCGCGCAGTGCCGTTGACCGAATTGGCGAGCATCGCGGCGATGTCGAGCTTCCAGCTCACCCGCTATTTCTCGCTCGCCTTCGGCGATCCGCCGTCGCGCTATCACCGCCGCGTCCGGCTGCAGGATGCCGCCGCCCGCTTGCAGCGCCGCGACGCATCGATCACCGAGATCGCGTTCGGCGCCGGTTATGGCGAATTGAGCGCCTTCACCCACGCTTTCAGCCGCGAATTCGGCTATCCTCCGAGCGCGATGGGCACGTCCTGACGCGTTTTGCGCAAGCACGCGCAAGGCCACCAAAGGGCCGCGCCCCTAGCATAAGGTGGAAGGCAAGAACGGGGGGAGGAACATGCGGCACCATTATGCAACGGGCGCCCTGCTTGCGCTGACGCTTGCGGCCGCAGCGCCGGCCGCGGACATCTTGCCGCGCCAACCGCTGCTGGGGATCACCGCCACCCCCGTCCCGCAAGGTCTGCGTGTCGATACCGTCGCCTCCAATGCGATGGCCACGAAGCTCGGGCTGAAGCCGGGCGACACCATCACTGCGATGGAAGGCAAGCCGATCGACGCGCATCGGAGCTTCGTCGAAACCTTCACTGCCGTACCTGCGGGCAAGATGCTCCACGTCCTTGTGCTGCGCGACGGCAAGACTGTGCCGCTCTCGGCGATCCAGTCGCCACGCCCCGACGAAACCTATCCCAACGCCGTGGTCAAATATGGCGAGGTCGACGTCGGCTCGGCGCGGATGCGCGACATATTGACCGTGCCAAACGGCGCTGGCCCGCCCGCAATCATCTTCTACGTCCAGGGCTATAGCTGCACCTCGATCGAAGCGACCAACCCCAACGGCGTATTCGGATCGCTGACCCGCGCACTGGTCGGCGCGGGGCTTGCCGTCTACCGCGTCGAGAAGCCGGGGATCGGCGACAGCCGCGGCGGCACGCACTGCCGCGATCAGGCGCTGGCGGACGAGGTCGCCACCTTCCGCGCCGCCTATCTCCACCTGATCGGGCTCGGCTTTCCGCCCGACCATATCTTTATCCTCGGCCACTCGCTCGGCGGGATCGAGGCGCCGCTTATCATTGCCGGCGCCCCTCCGCCCCGCGGCGTCGCGGCCTATGGCGTGTCGATGAAGAATTGGGGCGATTATATTCAGGACATCAACACCTATCAGGGCTTCGTCACCGTCGGCGACGATCCGGTCGAAGCCTACAAGCAGGGCGAAGCTGACCGTTCCATCTCGCAGGCGCTCTTTTTCGGCCATCAATCGCCGCAGCAGATCGTCGCCGCGTATCCCGCAGCAGGGGACCGACTGAAAGAGATGTTCGCCTGGGACGGCGGCAGCCAGATGTATGGCCGCAGCTGGCACGTACTGCAGGATCTAGCCGTGGTGGATTTTCCCGAAGCCTGGGCCAGGGCGCAGACCAATGTCCTGTCGCTTTACGGCGCGGTCGACGAGATCGCCCTCACCAGCGAGGACCAGCGCCGCATCGCCGACATCGTCAATTATTACCGGCCGGGCACCGCGCGCTTCCAGGAGGTCCCCGACACGATGCACGGCATGGACCTGGTCGGCGATCGCGACGCCTTCCGCGAGCGCAATGTCGCAGCGGGCGGTATTATCGTCCCCGGCCACTTCAATCCGGCGGTCGCTGACGCTCTGGTCGCATGGGTGCGCGATTGCCTGGCGAAGCCGCCGGTCCGGACGATGACCTTCCCCAATTCGCTCGCCGAACGCGTCCGGAAGATGAAGGCCATCCAGGGTAATAACCCCGCCTAACCGACCTCCACATCCGTCTCGGTCGTCCAGGCCCCACCCGTGCTGAACAGCACGCGCAACCGATAGCCCTTGGCGCTCTTGTCGATCCGCCAGACCAGCGAACCGTCGCGCGATCGCCCACCCGCGGCGGACACGCCTTCGTCGGGCAAGCGCGGCGGCTTGCGGCAGGCGCGGTGCACGGGCTGGACCGGCACATCGCCCGCCGCCATTCCCGCCTCGTCGCGCGTGCCGCCATCATAGATCCAGCGCCAGCCCGCCTCGTCATGCCGCCAGATCGTGAAATAGCGCCCCATCTCCGTCCCGCCCTTGCGCCGCCACGGGCCTGTCGAGAAAGCCAGGCTGCCGTCGCAGGCGGTGACGACATGCGCGGGCCACCACATAACCGCGACCGAGGGGTTCTTGCGGCCCTTGAGGAACGGCGCAGCGGGCTGCGGGCCGTCGAGCATCATCACCGCGTCGGGCGCGGCGAAATCGCGGAACGCGGTCCATTGGCCCTGCGTCTGCGCGGCCGACGCATAAGCGCGTTCGACCTCGATCACGGGCTGAACCGCCTGAACGAAGAACAGGAAGGACAGCATATCACCCCTCGGGAGCATTGTGCCGATCGAGGATAAGGCCTGATCGCGGATAACCAGCTTGCCCGATATTGCGGATTTTTGAGGACGGCCTTGTTTTTGGGATAGTCTTGGCGGCACAAATCACCGCCTATCCGGCTCAATCGCCGCTGCCCGTCCACACATGAATGTGGCATAGCGCCATCCAGGTGGGGCGGAGACCAGACGGCGATGGAGCTTCTTCCAATCCAGCGGTTCGCGGGCGTGGCAAACCAGACCTTCGATCTCGCGATCGGCGAGGCCAGCATGACGCTGACATTGGTCGAGGTGCGCGCCCTGCCAATCGAGAATGCGATGCCCAGCGCCGTACGGCAGCCCTTCTCGCTCCTCTTCCGCAGCGCTTCGCCGGTCGTGCTGCCCCAGCGCATCTACTGGATGGAGAATGCGACCATGGGGAAGCTCGGCATCTTCATCGTTCCGATCGGACGCGATCAGACGGGCGTGACCTATCAGGCAATCTTCAACTGACCGTCCATATCATCCGGCGGTGCGTGGCGCTGCTATGCGCCACGTCCTGGAAACCAAGCCTTCGGTAGAGCGCCTCGGCGCGCGGATTATCCAGCGCCACGTTCAGATCAAGCTCGCCCGGCCCTTGGATCCGCGCCTCCTGTTGCAGCCAGCGCAGCAAGGCACTTCCCCAGCCGCGCCCCTGCACCGGCCCCGTAAGTGCCAGCTCGACCAGCCGCCACGGCGCCGCGCGACGATCGAGCAGCAATCTACCGACCGCCGCGCCATGCGCCGTCACGATAAAATCATCCGCATCCGCATAATGCGCGGTGAAGTGATGATGCTGGAGCCGGAACTGATCGGCGAGGAAAGATGATGCCATTTCTGGCGTCCACCCGACACGCGCCATCTCTTCCGCGCGGCCTGTGGCATAGAGCGCGCGCAGGAAATCCAGGTCCGCCTCCGTCACCCGGCGAAGGCCAATCCCTTCACCAGCGAGATCGCCTGGAAGCAAAGGCCAGGCGGGCGCGGCCCCGTTCAACCGAACTGGGGAAAGGCCCCGGCCATCGCGATCGAGAAATTCATCGCAAGGATCGGCTGGCGATTTTCATGCAGCTGGTTGTTCCCGCCGATCGAGGTCGGCGACATCACGATCGTCGCGCCCTTCGGGTCGTTCACGTACATCGAATTTGTGGTCGAGATCGACAAAGCGGATGTCATGTCGCCGCTGGGTCCTGCCGTCAGCGTGCCATTCTGATAGACGCCAACCCCATGATTGTGAGGCGCCAGATTGTCGCTGACCAGCAAGACCGAATTTTCGCCGAAGCCATCCCCCATGTCGCGTTGCGACAGGCCGGGCCCCATGCCCGTGCTGCACAGCATCCGTGCCGCGAGATTGGGCAATTGAAACGTCCTTACGCCATCGCCGCCAAAATTGGTGCCGATCAGCGAGAACAAGGCGGTGAATTGCTGGATACTGATCGTCGCGCCGTTGCACGTGGCCCATTGATAGGGCGCGAAGGCAAAACCGAACATTCTGACTTCGCCGAGAAATGGGTCCGACACGAAAACCTCCCTCTATCCGCTTTGCCTGCTGGTGCGGCTCAACCCTGCGACGGAAAAATCCCGGCCCAGCAGATGAAAGCGCTGATCGCCAGCGTCGGCGCGCAATTGTCGTGCGGAAGCCCGACGCCTACGCTCGAAAGCGAATTGCCCAGCGTCGCGCTCTGCCCCGTACCCGCTCCGTTGCAATAGAGCGTATCGCCCTCCGCCACCGTGGCGAGCGACGTGTCTTTGGCGGCCGTTTTCAGCGTAGCGGCGTCGGACGACGCCACCAGCGTGTGCGTATGGCCGGTCTGGGCCGACGTGAGCGCGATGGTTTCGCTGCCTGCGGAGGATCCAAGTATGCGCGGGCTAAGGCCCTGGCCGGTACCCTGATGGATTGGCACACGCCCGCGCATGTCGGGCATCGCGAAATTGGTGATCCCGTCGCCGCCATAGGTCGTGCCGATCAGCGTGTAGAGCACCTCATAGTCGCTGATCGACTGCAGGCTCCCATCGCACGGCAGCCATGCCTGCGGGGTCCTCGAAAAGGGCAGCCACCGTATCTCTCCGACGTATGGCTCGGTACTCATGAGACCCCTCCCCTTTTGCGGCGGCGCCGCGCTTCCTCAGTTCCGCGACGGATAGACGCCGGCCAACGCGATACACATGTTGATCACCAGGAACGGCTGCATGTTCGGATGCGGCGCGCTCGCCGGGCTCCCGAGCGGGCCGCCGCCCAGCGGGACGCCGTTCTGGGTCGGCGCGTAGATCGGGTTCACGCTGGCTCCCAACAGCTCGCCGTCGAGCGGATCGCTGTCGACCGCCTGCGTGGCGCTCACCATCAGATTATGCGTATGCATGGGGATATTGCCCGAATTCAGCAGCACGGTTTCTGCGCCAGCGATTTCCCCCTGGGTATAGGGCGACGGTGACCATCCCGGACTGACCGATGGACCGGACCCGACCGGGCTGGCGCCCTGCAGATTGGGCAATTGGAAGTAGGTCGAGCCGTCACCGCCATATTGGATACCCAACAGGGAAAAGAGCGCGGCATTCTGCTGGATCGACATCCGCTGGCCGTTACACAGGGCCCAATTGCGCGGGGCGAAGCCGAAGCCCATCATCGTGACCTGGCCCATGAATTGCTGCCCCATGCGCACCCCCGCCTATAGCATCCGACGATCTTCGCCGATTTACGGCCATAACGGACCAGTTGCGGTCCAATTATGACATTAGTCTAATATCAGATTTTTTTATGACTCAATTAATACTTTAGCGGACTCGCCATAAATAACAGCCGATCTGGTTGATTCTCCGATTCTTATTATAAAATACCTGTAATTCCTCGATATAGTGCGTGATGGAGTCTTCCTACTTCGACTCCAGGAAGGCCGCTTGGGGGCCAGGCGGACCGGGGGGTCGATGTTGGGCTTTGTCAGTCGCTTGGGCGCAATGCTCCTCGGAACGTCCGTGGGACGTCGCCTTCGGCTTTGGCTGGCCTATGCGGCGATCCTGATCGCCGCGCTGGCGGCGACGCCTGCACAAGCGGTCACCTTCCCATGCTCGGTCGGCCCCGGCGATTTGGCGAGCTTGCACTTCACCAATGCAGGCGACGGCTCGTTTCAGGATATCGGCCTGACCGGCACCAACATCGCGAACGCGCCTACCAGCACCTGTTTCGGGATGATCTTCACCACCACCCTTGCACCGGTTGGCGGCGTGCGCACGCTCGGCAATTATCCTGACGCGACCAGCCAGCATGCAACCTTGGGCCATCCCGCGGCCGACACGATCACCTACCAGCCGCCGTCTACCAGCTTCTCGGGCACCGACACTTTCGATCTCGACGTCGGCAATGTCGGACGCGTGATCCACGTCACCGTGACCGTTGACGCGCCCAAGCCTGTGGCGACTCCGTTCACTGCGTCCGCGATCCCTTACAACACGGGTAGCGCGTCCGCCTCCCCGATCGACCTGTCGGGCCACGTCACCTTCAGTCCGACCAGCTACGCGGTCGGATCCGGCACCACCGCACAGGGTGGCACGGTCAGCGTGAATTCGTCGGGCATCGCTAGCTACAAGCCGCTCGCCGGCTTCCGCGGCAATGACAGTTTTACGTTCACCGCCACCAACGGCAGCGGCACCTCCAATTCGGTGACGGTGACCGTGCCGGTGTCGAATCCGACGCTGACGATCGGGCTCAGCAGCACCACCGGCACGATCGGCGCGGCTCTGTCGGGCGTCACTATCACCGCCAGCGGCGGCAAGGCCAGCTATAGCTGTGCCACCACCCCGGTGACCGGCTCGCTGCCGGCAGGCGTCGCGCTCGCCAGCAACTGTACCTTGTCGGGTACGCCGACCACCGCCGCCACGGCGACCTTCACGGTCAACGTGACGGACAGTTCGACCGGCACAGGGCCGTTCACGCAACAGAGCGGCACGCTCAGCTTCACCGTCGCCAAGGCGGCCAGCGCGACCGCCCTCGTGTCCAACAACAACCCCTCGATTCAGAATGCGAACGTGACCTTCACCGCGACCGTCACCGGCACGGGCACGCCCACCGGCACGGTCACCTTCAAGGACAGCAGCACCACGCTCGGGACCGGCACCCTGTCGGGCGGCGCCGCGACCTACAGCACCACGGCCTTGGCGGTCGGCGACCACACGATCACCGCCAATTACGGCGGCGACGCGTCCAACGCGGCAAGCACTTCCAGCACCCTGACTCAGACGGTCAACCTGCCCGCCGCACCGACCGTCTCGCCGACCTCGGCCAGCGTGACCTACAACACCGCCAAGGCGATCGACCTGTCCGCGCTGATCAGCGGTGTGCATACATCGATCGCGGTCGCGTCAGGCCCGGCCCATGGCAGCACCAGCGTGTCGGGCGACGTCGTCACCTACACGCCGACCGGCGGCTATTTCGGCAGCGACAGCTTCACTTATACCGCGACCGGCCCGGGCGGCACTTCGACCGCCGCCACGGTCACGATCACGGTCAGCACTCCGCCCGCGCCCACGGTCGCAGCCGCGTCGGCCACAGTCACGTACGACACGCCCAGGGCGATCGACCTGTCGGGCTCGATTACGGGCGCCCACACCTCGATCGCGGTAGCCTCGGGGCCAGCGCACGGCACCACCAGCGTGTCCGGCGATGTCGTCACTTACACGCCCACCAGCGGCTATGTCGGTGGTGACAGCTTCACCTATACCGCGACCGGTCCGGGCGGCACCTCGTCCGCCGCAACCGTCACCCTCACCGTCGCCGCGCCCCCGGCTCCTACCGTCTCGGCGGCCTCGGCCAGCGTCAGCTATAACACACCCAAGGCGATCGACCTGTCGGGCTCGATTACGGGTGTCCACACTTCGATCGCGGTCGCCTCGGGACCCGCGCACGGCACCACCAGCGTGTCCGGCGACGTCGTAACCTACACGCCCACCGCCGGCTATATCGGCGGCGACAGCTTCACTTATACCGCCACCGGTCCGGGAGGCACCTCCGCGGCCGCCACGGTCACCCTCACCGTCGCCGCGCCCCCGGCTCCGATCGTTTCGGCCGCCTCGGCGACCGTCACCTACGAGATCCCCAAGCCCATCGATCTTTCGGGTTCGATCGGCGGCGTGCATACCTCTATCGCGGTCGCATCCGGCCCCGCCCACGGCACCACCAGCATCTCGGGCGATGTCGTCACCTACACGCCGACCAGCGGCTATTTCGGCAGCGACAGCTTCACTTATACCGCGACCGGCCCAGGTGGCACGTCCTCCGCCGCGACCGTCTCGATCACGGTCAGCCCGCCCGCCGCGCCAAGCGTCGCCGCCGCGTCAGCCAGCGTTACCTTCAATACCGCGAAGGCGATCGACCTGTCGGCCTCGATTACAGGCGTACATACATCGATCGCGGTCGCATCCGGTCCCGCCCACGGCACAACTAGCGTGGCAGGCGACGTCGTAACCTACACCCCGACGAGCGGCTATTTCGGCGCCGATAGCTTCACCTACACCGCGACTGGCCCGGGCGGCACATCGTCCGCGGCCACGGTGACGATCACCGTTTCCACGCCCCCGGCCCCGACCGTTTCGGCGGCCTCGGCCAGCGTCAGCTACAACACCGCCAAGGCGATCGACCTGTCGGCCTCTGTCACGGGTGTGCACACCTCGATCGCGGTCGCCTCGGGCCCCGCGCATGGCACCACCAGCGTGGCGGGCGACGTCGTCACCTACACCCCGACCAGCGGCTATATCGGCGGAGACAGCTTCACCTACACCGCGACCGGCCCGGGCGGCACGTCCGCTGCCGCCACGGTCGCGATCACGGTCGCCGCGCCCCCCGCTCCGACCGTTTCGGCCGCCTCTGCCAGCGTCGCTTACAACACCGCCAAGGCGATCGATCTCTCAGGTTCGATCACGGGCTTCCACACCTCGATTGCGGTCGCCTCGGGCCCGGCTCATGGCACGACCAGCGTGGCGAGCGATGTCGTCACCTACACTCCCACCAGCGGCTATTTCGGCGCCGACAGCTTCACCTATACCGCGACCGGTC
>Ga0209455_1000381_pt1 | contig 40025 bp, 35 predicted proteins | sample AraplaCol_mCL_r2_FD_184275 | JGI IMG/M metagenome (GOLD analysis project Ga0209455, IMG submission 184275) | Arabidopsis root microbial communities from North Carolina, USA - plate scrape CL_Col_mCL_r2 (SPAdes) (version 2) | ecosystem: Host-associated > Plants > Roots > Endosphere | place: USA... | reverse complement strand
CGACCCAGGAGATCGGCTCGCTGGTGACCGAGATCCAGGTCAATTCCGATGCCGCCGCCCAGGCGATCCACACCATCTCGCAGGCGATCGGCCAGATCAGCGAGGATTCGACGGCGATTGCCGCGGCGGTCGAGGAACAGGGTGCTGCCACCGGCGAGATCGCCAACAGCGTCCAGCAGGCCGCCGCCGGCACCCAGGAAGTGACCAGCACCATCTCCGGTGTCGCCAGTTCCAGCCAGCGCACCGGCGATGCTGCCGGCGATGTCGCCCAATCGGTCGAGGCCATGTTGCAGGAACAGACTAATCTGCGCCAGGCCGTCGAAAACTTCCTCGGCCGCGTCCAGGCGGCGTAAGAGAGACCGATCCCACCCGCGGCTCATCGGGCACAATGCAAAATGAAAAGGGCGGGATCCTGCGATCCCGCCCTTGCTCTTTAAGCGCGCAGCCCCACCTCGCCAGCTTGGCCAAGGCCTCGACAACACCGGCACCGTGAGGATCGGCCCGGCTGCAATTGGCGACATGGCGCTCCTGGATATGCTGCGCCGCGCTGTCCTCCACCATGTCCAGGTGACGCCGGGGAATATCGCCGGCGTCATATCGATGACGCGGCGTGAAGCCGGAAACGGTAATCCGCTTCCCTCGGACGAAAACGCGCTCTAGAACGCTCCGGGTAATGGCGTTGCTTCGGGGCGCCGGCAAGAACGGAATGATCGCGATGCAGGACTATATCCGGCGGATTCTCACATCGGCTGTCTATGAAGTGGCGGAAGAAACGCCGTTGGAGCCGATGCGTCAGCTTTCGGCCAAGCTCGGCGCCCCGATCCTGCTGAAGCGCGAGGACCTGCAGCCGGTCTTTTCCTTCAAGATCCGCGGCGCCCATAACAAGATCGCGCATCTCACGGCCGAAGAGCGTGGGCGCGGCGTCATCTGCGCCTCGGCCGGCAACCATGCCCAGGGCGTCGCCCTGTCGGCCAGCCGTCGCGGCACCCGGGCGGTCATCGTCATGCCGACGACAACCCCCAGCATCAAGGTGGAATCGGTCAAGCGCTTCGGTGGCGAGGTGGTGCTGCATGGCGACGGCTTTGATGACGCCCGCACCCATGCCGCCGAACTGGCGGCGCGCGACGGCCTCGTCTTCGTGCATCCTTTTGACGATCCTGATGTGATCGCCGGCCAGGGCACGATCGGTGTCGAATTGCTGCGCCAGATGCCCGCCAATACAGCCGCCATCTACCTGCCGATTGGCGGTGGCGGGCTGGCCGCCGGCATCGCCGCCTATGTCAAGTTCCTGCGACCGGAGATGAAGGTCTATGGCGTCGAGCCGGCCGATGCCGCCAGCATGCAGGCCGCCTTCACGGCCGGCGGTCCCGTCACCCTTGATCAGGTCGGTCTTTTTGCCGATGGCGTCGCCGTCAGGCGGGTCGGCGACGAGACCTATCGCCTGTGCCGCGCCACCCTCGATGGCATCGTCACCGTCAGCACTGACGAGATCTGTGCCGCCATCAAGGACATCTTCGACGACACCCGCGCCATCGCCGAACCTGCCGGTGCCCTGGCGCTGGCGGGCCTCCGCCATCATGTCGAAACCGGTGCCGCACCAGCAGGCGCGCTGATTGCCGTCAATTCCGGCGCCAATATCAATTTCGACCGGCTGCGCCATGTCTCCGAGCGGGCCGAGATCGGCGAGCGCGGTGAGGCGCTGCTCGCCGTCACCATCCCGGAAGTGCCCGGCAGCTACCGTGCCTTCATGCGGCTGCTCGGCAACCGCGCCATCACCGAGTTCAACTACCGTTATGCCCATGGCCAGCCGGCCCGCATCTTCGTCGGGGTGAAGCTGAAGCAGGGCGAGGCGGAGAAGCAGCAGATCATCGCCTTGCTGCGGGGCGAGGGCCATGACGTGGTCGACATGACCGATAACGAGCTCGCCAAGCTGCATATCCGCTACATGGTGGGCGGCAGGGCGGCGCATCTCGGTGACGAGTTGATCTACCGCTTCCAGTTCCCCGAGCGGCCGGGCGCCTTGCTGCAATTCCTGGAGACGCTGCAGCCGGCCTGGAACATCTCGCTGTTCCATTATCGCAACCACGGCGCCGATTTCGGCCGTGTGCTGGCCGGCATCCAGGTCCCAGCGGAGAGCCAGAAGCTGTTCGCGAAATCGCTGGAATCGCTCGGCTATCCCTATTGGGACGAGACCGCCAATCCGGCCTACCGCCTGTTCCTCGACAGCGCCGAAACCGATTAAGCGCGCTGCCGCCGGTCGGCCAAAGCAAAAGAGCCGGCGAAATCGCCGGCTCCTTATCTTCACGTTACGACCGTATCACTCGCCGGGAGCGGGCTTCGCCACAAGCTGCGGCGTTGCCCCGGACTCGGGCGGTTCAGCTGGCGATGCGGCGGCGGTTGCTGTTGGCAGCAGGACGATGACCCCTCCGGGCACGTCGCGCTCCCGTCATCGTCGCGCCGACCATGGCGGCCGCCGAGAGCAGCTGGGTGTCAGCGCTGTGGATGTGACGGATCTCGCCGCCGGCCATCAGCGGCTTGGCGGGGTCGAGCACGTTCTCACGCAAGGCGGCGACCTGCAGCCGCTCCGGCCGCTTCTCGCCCGGCATGACGAAGCCATAGGGCGTCGCCGGCACGAAGCCGAACCGCTTGTAGTAATCGACGTCGCCGACCAGCAGGACGAGGCCGTAGCCGAGGCCGGCCGCCAGTTCCAGGGTCTTGAAGGTGAGCGCCCGGCCGATACCCCGGCCGGCGAATTCCTGATCGATGCCGAGCGGGCCCAAGAGTAGCGCCTGCAGACCCGCCTCGCCGACCAGGATCGGCCAGTAGCGGATGGTGCCGACCAGCTGGTCGCCGGCATAGGCTGTCCAGGACAGCTCCGCCACCGGCTGCACGCCGGCGCGGTAGAGGTAGGAAGCTTTGTCTTGGCGCCCCGGACCGAACACGTTGTCGAGAAGGTTCTCGACGGCCGGGGCGAGATCAGGGGTTTCGGGCTTCAGTATGTACATTAGTCAGGTTCCCTTTACGTCGAAGCGTGAGCTTGCGTCAGAAGCGTGAAGCTTTGGTTGACCGCCTGCCGTGTGGGTCGGCTGGGCGATCCGCCGGGAACCTGGGCCTAGACCGTGGCCACCCCGCCGTCTCGTACACAACCGATTCCACTGCTGCCCAGCAGGCGGCGCATGGATCGTCGTCGAAGACGGAGTGCGGACATGGGTTGGCTCAAGGGTAGTTTCGAGTGCGGCGGACCATACATAAAAAAATCCCGGGGGTAAATAAAAAATCCCACGGAAAGATGCTGCTAGGTCCCCCTTTTCACGAAAAGAAGTAAGCAGGACCGGGGACGTTTCAAGAGCGGCGCCATCACGTTTCCGCCAGGACCGGGAAATCGGCCGGTTCCGCCACGGCAGCGGGATGGCGCGGCCGGCGGCGGCGAGATGATCAGGTGGCAGGGGGGGCCGGAACCGGATGATGGAAGATGACCCAGCGGATCCGGGCCCATTTATAGGCGTCCATCAGCGACAGGGCATAGATGAAGATGCCGCCGGCATAGCGGCCGATCAGCGATATTTCCGGCGTCGACAGGTGATAGGTGACATAGCCGAGAGCGATCATGGTCAAGAGGAACAGCAAAGCGCGATTGGCCTGGTTGTTGACCAACTGGCCGACCCCCGGCAGCACCAGGGCGATGCCCAGCACCAGGTAAGGATGGAAGGGCGGCTTCGGCGGCCGTTCGGAGGAACGGGGAGCGGCACGGGTGGTGGCAAGCTGGTCCGACATCACGGCGCCTTCATCATCTTTCATGCGGGTTTCACGATGATGGGTCAATTCACCCCGCCCCGCCAGCGCAAACCACGACCCGTCAATGAGAGAACTAGGCGCGCCGGTGGTCTGCCCCGAGATCGACATCGCCGGTCGGTTTCGCAGCAGGGGAGGCGGCCTCGATCGCCGCGCGGAGTGCTACCAGCCGGTCCAGCAGTTGGCGCAACAGCTCCGGCGCCAGCACCGGCGCGGCGAAATCGGCCTGGCGCAGCACCTGGTAATGCAGCTTGTCCGCCTGGCTGGCCTGGTAGACGAGGCGCAACCCCTTTGGCGTCACCAGCATTTCCTTGGCTTGCGGCTGGCGAAAGAAATCGAGATGCGGCGCGATCACCGCCGCCGGCAACATCCGCTCAGGATCATCAGTATGGATCACTGCATCGGCGGGCCAGCCTGCAGGCACCTCGACACGATGCGGCAGATCGTTAGCTGGTGAGTAGAATTCCACGTTCTGCGACCGCATCAGGATATCAAGGGTCGCCAGCTGCGGCAGATGCACCAGCAGCGAGATCCGCAGCCACAAGCTCGGCACCTTGCGCACGGCGATATGATCGACCACGGCATCGATATGGAAGCGCTGACCGCGATACCAGCCGGTCAGCACCGGGTAGCCAAGTGCATCCGGGCTCTGCTGCGGTTGATCGAACAGGCTGAGGCATGCTGTGAACAGACGACCGCGCTGTGCTCTCAGCCGCCGCTGATCGCGCCGATAGACCCAGATCAAGGCGGCGACAGCCGCCGCCACGATCGCAACCAGAACCGCATTATGCAGGAACATCACGCCGGCTCGCCTTCAACGGGCACGGCGTCATCATACACCTGTACCACCCATATGCCGATGCCTACCTTACGATGGTCACCGGGCAGTGCGCCAGCGTGACGATATCCGCGGCGACTGAACCGATCAGCAGGCGCTTCGCACCGGTCAGGCCCGAAGAGCCGGCGACGATATGGTGATAATTGTTCTTTTCGGCGTAGTTCACGATCACCGCCGCCGCCGGCGTGCCATGCAGCCGCACGCAGGTCAGGTGCTGCAGATTGGCGCGCACCGCGATGTTGAGGGCCGCCAGCAATTCGCGATCGGGCGGCAGGTCCTGGGCCAGGATGCGCTGCTCGTCCCAGACCAGCGGCGATGTCTCCTCATCCGCTGCGGTGATGACGGTGACGAAAGTCAGATGGTGGTGCAGCTTGCTCGCCAGTTCGACAGCGAAAATGACGGCCTTTTCAGAAATCGGCGATCCGTCCGTGGCGCAAAGTAAGCTGGGCGTCATGGTCTTCCCTCTCCCCGAGGTTTCCTTCCTGGGTCTTTCCTCGCCAATGGCCGGCACGGAGACCAGAAGGCAGGCAAACGAAAATACCGACCGGGGATAGTCTCCACCGGTCGGTATTAACGGGTCGTTACCAGGGCTTTCAGAAACTCATGGCATTTTAACTAAACCGGAATGCCATGACTTCTGCAGTCAGTAACCACGTGGCCGTGGCCATGCCATGGTGAACTGGTCACCGCGCTTCACAAATTTGTAGCGGTGGAAGGTGAACCAGATCGAGGCCAGGATATAGAAGCCCATCATCGCCAGGAGCTGCGAGCCGAAGCCGAGGAAGACGGCGAACAGAGTGGCGACGCAGAGGATGAAGAGCGTCAGGGCCGGGATCGGGTGCCAGGGATGCACATAGCCGCGCTTGATCGATCCCAGCGGCCATTTGCGGCGGAACTTCATGACATTGATCGGCATGAAGGTGTAGCCGAGCAGGCCCGACAGGATCGAGAAGGTGATGGTCTGCGCCAGCAAGCCGGTGAAGCCGAAGGCAACGGCGATCGGAATGAGGAACAGGATCGACCGGTAGGGTGTGCGATAGGTGGGATGCACCGCCGAGAACCATTGCGGCAGATAACGGTCACGGCCCATCGAGAACCAGGCGCGCGAAGCGTCATTGATGCAGCCATTGGCCGAGGCAACTGCCGAGAACACTGTCGCTACCCAGAGCAGGATGTGCAGGAACAGGCTGCCGCTCATCTTCGAGGCATCATAGAGCGGGGCCAGCGCCTGCCCGAGATAATCCCAGGGCAGCATGCCGGCGCAGATCCACCAGGTGAGGGCGGCGGCGATCAGCAGCGTGATCATCCCGGTCATGGTGCCGAGTGGCAAGGAGCGACCGGCCGAGCGGACTTCTTCCGCCGCCTGGCAGGTGCCCTCGATGCCGAGATAATACCAGATGCCGAACTGGAACGAGGCGAGCACGCCGAGCCAGCCATAAGGCAGACCGGGCACGTTCGACAGTTCCGGCAGGTTCTGGATCGCCAGCATCTGCTGATGCTGCGTGATCTCGCCCGGTGAGAAGGGATGCACGCCGATCCACAGAATGATGATCGAGACGAAGGCGATCGCCGTGATCAGGAAATTGACCGAGAGCGCCATGAAGACGCCGCGGTAATTGAGGAAGGCGAGCACCGCGACGGCGAGGAACACGAAGGGATGCGGATCGACATTGTCACGCCCGAGCTCGAGGGCACCGGCATGGACAAGATCGCCGATCACCAGCACGTCGGCTGCTTCCAGCATGGTATAGGCCATGACCAGATAGAGCCCGACATTGAAAGCCATCAGCGGCCCAGTCGTGTGCTTCGCCTGCGCATATTGGCCGCCAGCCGCCGCCACCGTCGAGGTGATCTCGGAATCGATCATGGCGACGCAGGTATAGAGCAGCCCCATGACGAAACAGGCGATCAGCGAGCCATAGGCGCCGCCCTTCGCCACGGAATAGTTCCAGCCCATGAACTCGCCGACCAGCACGATGCCGACGCCGAGTGCCCAGACATGGGCGGGGCCGAGGACCTTCTTCAGATTGATGACTGTGGGCGTCGATTGCCCCACCGCAACGTCAGACATGCCTACCTCCCGTCGCGATGCTGTTGCTGTTGTACCGCCAGTTCATCAATGCCTTCCTGTGAACTGGTGAGCACGTCTTCGCTGAAGCGGCGGCTGACCCGTGCCGCATCAAGAACCATCCAGAGGACCAGCAGTCCGGCCCCTGCCCAGGCGGCGTATTGCAAAATATCCCAGAAATCCATCTTCAATCCCCAATCACGCTTTCCACAAAGCCAAGTCTTCGATGACGCATTTCAGAGGCGCGCCGGCCAAGGCCGGCGCGCCGGTCAGTCGAATTTCTCGGCGATGACCTGCTTGTACTCCTTGTCGGAGTAGACCAGCAGGAAGACGAAATAGCCGATCACGGCGATCGCGGTCAGAATAAGCATTGGCCAGCTGAAGCTGTAATCGAACCACTGGGTGATCAGCGCAGCGGCGGAATTGACATCATAGCCGAGCGCTTCCCACTGCTTCTGCATGACGGCGTTCTGGCCGAGATTTTCCCAGGTCGCGCCAGGGAAAGTGACTGTCCCGTCTGCTGCCGTCTGCTGGGTGACGCCAGCCGGCAGGATGGTGCGGGTGGCCGCACCGGCAAGATTGAAATAGAGCGGCACCCAAAGTGCCAGAAAGACGGCGATCAGCACCAAAGCCGCATCGATGACCTGCCCGATCACGCTTTGTTGCGGTGGTTGATATTTTTGACGAGCCATTTCCCCTCCCAAGAGAGCGCCCCGTGAGATCACCTGGCGCTCAGCTGCATGACCGGATCGTCTTTGCCTGCGATCCGTTTACCTTGATGAGAGCTTCCCCACCCCCTGTGCAGGACGCCCCTTGCCGATCGACTCGGCGATCAGCCAGCTCAATGGCCCTTATGGGCTTCGTCGAGATGGCGGATGTCGAGTTCGTAGATGAAGTTCTTATCGTGGCTGTAATGCGAGATCATGGCGGTGATCGACGCTGTGTTGAACAGCCCGAGAATGATCGCGGCCACCGCGATGACGATCCGCATGGTGTCATCGGGAATCAGCGGATTGATGCTGAAGAACACGAAGGCCAGCGTGGCCCACAGGACGAAGACGAAACCGTAAGCCCAGATCTTGTCGCGCCGGAACATGGCGTCGATCCGGGTCTGCAAACCCTCTGCCATCTAATTCCCCTCAGTTGGGGCGATTGCAGCTCAGCTCCAAGGATGGAAGCGCGTCACGCAATCACCCATTCCTCTCCAAAATGCTTGGACGACCCTATTCTTGGGTCTTGGATAAAATTTACCTTATTGAAACATTGTTTACTAGAGAGAAAATTTACGACCCGAAACCTGGGATTAAATTCTTTAGCGACGATGCGTGGAGACCGATACCGAACAGCGGTTCTCTGTCCTAAACAAGCGCGAGTTTAAACGGGTCTCAGGATTCGCGCTTGAGCGGCCGGGCCAGCAGGCCCTGGACCGCGTCATCGATCGCCATCTCACCTTGCAGGATCTGATCGACAGCGGTGCAGATCGGCATCTCGACCGCGAGATCGGTGGCGAGCCGGCGCAAGGCGGTAGCGGTGGTGACGCCCTCGGCCACGGTATGGCGCTGGGCAAGGATCTGCGCCAGGGGCCGCCCCGCCCCCAGCTCCTGCCCCAGCGAGGTATTGCGCGACTTGGTGCTGCAGCAGGTGAGGATGAGATCACCGAAACCGGCGAGGCCCATCAAGGTCTCGGACTTGCCGCCTTTGGCGATGGCGAGGCGCGTGACCTCCGCAAGTCCGCGGGTGATCAATGCCGCCCGGGCATTTTCGCCAAGACCGCGGCCAATGACGATGCCGCAAGCAATCGCCAGCACGTTCTTGGTGGCGCCCGCCACCTCGACGCCGATCGGATCGGCGGCGCCATAGGGCCGGAAACCGCCATGGCTCAGGGTCAGCATCAGGCGCTCGGCGAGCCCCGGCTGCTGGGTGGCGATGCAGACAGCGGTGGGCAGACCGAGCGCCGCCTCGGCGGCGAAGCTGGGGCCGGAGAGAACGGCGACCGGCTGGTTCGGCAATTCTTTTGCGGCAATCTCCGTCAGCAGCTGGCCGGTCCCGAGCTCGATCCCCTTGGCGCAGATCACCAGCGCCACATCAGGACGGAGATGCGGCTTCGCCTGGCGGCAGAAGTCGCGGAAATGCTGCGCCGGCTGGGCGTAGAGCACCGCCTCGGCAGCCGACAGGCTGGCCGCCAGATCGTCCTGGATAATGAGTTCAGGCGGCAGTTCGATGCGCGGTAGGTAACGGGCATTCTCGCGCTGCTCGCGCAGGGTGACGGCATGATCCGGCCGCCGGGCATAGAGGCTGGTCGCCCGTCCGGCGCGGCAAGCCAGTACCGCCAGGGCAGTGCCCCAGGCGCCCGCGCCGATGACGGCGAAGGATTGCGGCATCGCCTGGGTCGTTGCGGCATGTCTTGCGGAATCCGCCGAAGCGGGATCGGTGATCAGCGGCACATCAGCCTCGTCGTTTCAATCTCGTTACCCAATACCGGCGCCAGCGCCCGGGAGCAATCGGCCCGTCGGCGCGTCATCCTCGTCGGCGAGTCATCATAAACGGGCCGGCATCCGGTGCAGCAGAAAAGCGTCACACATATTAGCCGCAGCGGGCCGAAACGGCCGGCCCGACTTGACCAATCGATGCCGCTCTGTAGTCTGCGGGTCGCTTGAGGGAGGCAGACAAGACATGGCGCGACCCCGCCGCTGGCATCGAGAGAAGGCAACCTGCCGCGCGGTCGCGGGCTCTTATCGGTCTCTGTTATGTGCCCGAGTTTTCCGGTCGCTGCTGACACTGGCTTTAATCGGTGGGCTGGTCTGCCCGGTTGCCTCTGCCGATGATATGCAGATCGCGGATAGTAGCGGAACCGCTGCGGCCAATGCCGGTAACCCGCGCCATCTCACCATCGCCCTGCCGGACGGACCCAGCCCGCGCACCATCGGCTACTATCTCGCCGACAGCGAAGGCTATTTCCGCGACCGCGGCGTGACGGTCGATTTCATCAGCAGCGGCGGCGAGCCGCCAAGCCGGCTGCTGGTCGACGGCAAGGCCGATCTTGCCATCGACCTGATGCCGGCAGCTTTGCAACTGCATCAAGGCGGCGCCTCGGTGCAACTGGTCGCCCAATTCTTCCAGCACAGCACCTTGGGGCTCTATTGCCGGCCGCCAATTGCCAAGCCGGCCGATCTTCACGGCACGACGATCGGCGTCTGGTTCGGTGGCGAAGAAAGCGCCTTCTATGCCTGGATGAGCCAGCTCAATATCAGCACCTTCGGCGAAGAGGACGGCGTCACCGTGCTGCGCCAGACCCGCGCCTCGGGTGCCCTCACCGATCCCCGGCTCGATTGTGCAACCTCCACCAGCTATATCGCGCAGCGCCAGCTGCAGGCGGCCGGCATCGCCGTTACCGGACGCACCGTCTTCCGCTATGAGGATCTCGGTGTCGGCACGCTGGAAGACGGGCTCTATGCCCGTGAGAAAGACCTCGCCGACGACAATCGCGTCGATCTCTATAGCCGCTTCCTGGCCGCCAGCATCCGTGGCTGGCAGAAGCTGCATGACGACCGGGCGGCGGCCCTGCGCCAGTTGCGCGATGCCGCGGCACAGAGCGCATTTGCCGGCGGTGACGCCGCCACCGGCAGCAACGCTGCGGCCAGCAATGCGCCGTCAAACGGCCATAACGGCCAGAAGACCGCGAGCAGCAAAGCCGGCAGTGACAAGCCGGCCGACCCCACGGTCGGCAGCCCGGCCTGGACGGCTGCCCTCAAGGCCAGCCTCGATGCGGTCGATGCCGCCATCGATCCCGCCCATTACAAGATCGGCCTGCTTGACCCGGCCAGCTATGATCGCACCGTCAACCTGCTGCTGACCGGTGCCCCCGATCCGGTGTTGCATGGTGCCCCGGTGGCCGCCGTCAATGATGTACTGTGGAAGCGCCTGCATCTGGTCTCCAATGCGCCGAAACAATAGCACCGGGCCGATCTCGCCCGACAAACGGCTTGACCCCATGCCGGCCCTGGTCCAATTGAGGCCGATCCTGACGACAAAGATGCAAGCAGCAGCAACGTGAGCGCAGAGCGACCCGTTTCCCCGGCAGCAGAGCCCGGTCAGCCGACCGCGCGAGACACCGGCCCGCGCGTGTGGCTGCTGACCGGCTTTCGCGCCGGCGACAAGGCGCAGATGGTCGCCCTTGCCGAGGCCCTGGGTTGGCCCTTCGAGATCAAGCGCTTCGCCTATAAGCCCTATGAATTCGTCACCAATATTCTGCTCGGCCTGAAGCGCGCCGGTGTCGACTGGCGCCGTTCCGACGAAATCGGGCCACCTTGGCCGGATCTCGTCATCACCGCCGGCCGTCGCAATGAGCCGGTCGCCCGCTGGATCAAGGAGCAGAGCAAGGGCCGCAGCGTCATCGTCCATCTCGGCCGGCCTTGGTCCAAGGTGGCGGATTTCGATCTCGTCATCACCACGCCGCAATACAACGTGCCGCAACTGGCCAATGTGCTGCAGATCGACCTACCGCTGCATGGCGTGACCGCGGACCGCATGACGGCGGCAGCGGAATACTGGCGCAACAAGATCACCAGCCTGCCACGACCCTGGATCGCCGTGATGGTCGGCGGCAATGCCCCGCCTTATGTCTTCGATGCGCGAATGGCACATTGCCTCGGCCAGGAAGCGGCGCAGCTGGCGCGGCAGCAAGGCGGCAGCCTGCTGGTCGCCACCAGCCCGCGTACCAAGGTCGAGGCCAGCGATGCGCTCGAGGCGGCGATCGATGTGCCGTGCCATTTCTACCGCTGGAGCGCCCAGCCCGAGAACAATCCCTATCTCGGCTTCCTCGGCCTTGCCGACCAGATCGTCGTCACCGGCGACAGCATGTCGATGGTGGCCGAGGCCTGCGCCACCGGGAAGCCGGTCTATTTCTTCGATCTCGGTTATGGCTGGACTCGCATGCGGGAAAGCGGGCCCAGTCCGGTTGAAAAAAACGGCCCCATACCGTTTCGACCGAAGCGCCTGCTGCATTGGCTGCTGTTTCACGGCCTGTCCCACCGCATCCGCCGCGACATGCGCAATATGCTCCGCCCCTTGGTGGCCACCGGCCGCGCTGCTTGGCTGGGTGACAATCATGCGCCCAGCAGACCGGCGGTATCCGGCGATCTCGCCCAAGCGGCCGCGCGCGTCAAACAGGTGTTCGGGCAGCTACGGCGTTCATAACACACCACCAACAAGCAGACGGCGGCCGGGAAACAACCGGGCAAAACAAAAGGGACGTGCGACAGACGCACGTCCCTTTTTGCTGAAACAAGCCGGCTGTCGCGTTACGCGGCGGCGGCCAGCGTCGGCACCTTGCGCACGACATCGAGGGCGTCGTGGCGCACATGATTGTGCTTCATCTCATCGCGCACCTGCGCTTCGGTGATGATGCCTTTCTCCAGGCATTCACGCAGCAGGCCGAAGAAGAAGCGCTCCTGGTTGGGATCGGGATGCGGCTGGTAATGGCCGAGCAGCCCGTAATCGCCGAACAGCTTGCGGCGTGCCTGCATGATCCAGGCCCAGGGCGGGAAGAAATAGACGCGGTCGACCGGCGCGAAATCCACCTTCAGCCCGGTCTTCCAGGGCTGCGTCTTGCGGCGCGTGTTGTGGATCATCTTGGTCGCCGGGGTCAGGCGGTCGAAGTCGTTCCATTCGGGTTCCAGCAGACCGACGCTACCTGCCGGCTCGAGATCCAATCCCGTCCACTGGATATAGTCGCGCTTGAATTCGAACATCTCGTTGAACTGCTTCTCGACCTGCCAGTGCTTCAGCTTGGCATTGTCGAGCAGCATGACGCTGGTCGCATATGACTTGCGGTGCCCGCCACGCGTCCGGCACATGATCGCATGACCCTGCATGTCGCGGTTGAGCAGTTCGCACACATCGCGGACCGCAAACACGTCGGGATCGATCACCAGCGACCGGCCCTGATAGCCCATCAGCTCCGGCGGCAGGAAACGGGTCGGCGTGAAGGACTGCAGGTCGTCATTCAACCAGACGCGCTTCATGCGATCGCGCAGATAGACCTTGCCTTCCTTCTGACGGAAGAAATCGTAGTCTTCCTTGTGCATGATCTTGACGTCGAAGGCGTCGGGCGTCGCCGAGTTGCGCTTCAGCGAATATTCCGAGATCAACGCGCCCAGCAACTGCTTGCGGTTGGTCTGAATGAAGATGCAGGGCTTCGGTTGCGCTGCTGTCGTATTCGCCGTTGCTTCAGTCGTCATGTCGTTCAACCCTCGTGGCGTTGACAATGATTGTGACGTCCGTGCCGGACGCCATTCGCGGCCGGCGCTCAGCTGGCCGCCACTCCTTTGGCCTGCGCCGGATCGGTAGCCGGCTTGGCGACGTCCTTGTCGTAACCGAAGACCGGATCGAGACGGGCGCTGATATAGTCCTTGATCTGCTGCACCTGGGCGTCGTCGAAATAATCCTGATAGCCACCGACCTTGGCACGCCGGGTCTTGTAGGAATCCGGGTTGCCCTTCTGGCCCGGCAGCATCTTCTTGCCGGTGAGCCAGAACACCCGCTTCTCCTCGAGCTTCTTCATGTTCTCGAAGGCGGCGAATTCGACGCTCTTCGCGACCTCCTCGTCGCTCGGATTCTGCTTCATGAAGGTGAGGATGCGATGCAGCTCACCCTTGGTATTGACGCGCAGATCCTCGTAGCGCACCACCAGGACCTGCTGCATGCGCGGCATTTCCTTGGCCCATTCATTCATGAAGCGAATGGCGCGGGCGAGGCCGGCATCCTCCTTCAGCACGAAGTCGAAGATCGAGACCTCGGCACCATGGGCCGGATATTCGTTCAGCGCCTTCTTGTGCGGCATCATGCGATAACGCCACTGGAAATACTGCGACACGGCGACATCGGCCGGATGACGCACCAGCAACACCGTCGGCTTGGTGTAATAAGTCGCCTTGGTCGCACCCTGGCCAGTGTAGTCGCGGATGTAATTGTCATGCGTGAACAGGATCTTCGGGATCTGCCCGTTCTTGTCATGCATGTTGTCGAAGCTGAGCAGCATCTGCTCCGGCAGGTGATAGCGCAGCTGGAAGAAGCGCGACAGCATCACGTTCAGCCAGGTGCGGCCGCTCTTGCCATGGGAGACGACGGCATAATCGGACTTCAACAGATTGAGCGTATCCTCGCGGCCACGCGCATTGCGGCGAATTTCCCGGCGGCGTGACGCCGGCGCCAGGATCGACACCCGGACCACGACTTCGCGGATAACTCGATTAACTAAACGATCTAACATTCTACCTCACCGGTCCAACCCGAGCCGCGCTCTAGGCATGACAAAAAGTGCCACGAGGGGCACCTCGTCGACATGCGCCGATTTTGGCCAACGGGTCGGAACTTGGCAAGACAATCGCGCAACCACTATGCCCTCGATATACCACTAATTTATTGTCAAAATCACTGCGGCCTAGCGCCGCGCAACTCTGTCCAGGCGGTTATAACGGGGCACCCCCGGCAATGCCTGTCATCGCCCAGTCCCATTACCCAGAGCCCGTTATTACGGCCCATCACCCCGTCCCGATACCGGCTGATTGGTTAATTTCGGCTCGGACGGGCCGCCCCCCAAGGCCGGGCTACTCCAACAGCCCGACAATGCGGGCGGTTACATCCGGCAACTCGTCCTTCGGCCGCTTGCCGTCGAGCCGGAACGGCTCGCCGAACCAGACCGCCAGCCCGTCTGCCACCAGTTGATGATGAATATTGCTGATATCGCGATGATGCCCGAAGCCGAGGCGGCTACCGATCTTAGCCACGGCCCGCATCAGCCGGTGCAGCGGGCCGGTCGACACCAGGCGCTCCAGCACGGCTGCGACCGCCCCCTGCCCGAACGACATCGACTGCGGCAGCCGGTAGATGGCGAGCGGCCGGCCGAGGCAGGCGATTTCCATCTGCATGGAGAGGCTGTCGCTGGTCACCACGAAGCGATCCGCGAGGCCCAGCAAGGCGCGGTAAGGATTGGGCCCACCGGCTGCATTCCATTTATAGAGCGTGGTTCCTGCCGGCAGATCGCGCTCCAGCACGGCAACCACCGCGGCCGGTGTGCGACGGCTGGTGAGGACGATCAGCGAGCCGCCTTCGCTTGCCTGCAGATCGCGCAGGTCCCGCGCCAGTTTTGCCGCCGTTCCCGCATCGAACCGCACGGCCTTGGTGAGGCCGCCGACCAGCACGGCGATGCGCGGCTTGGGGAAATCGGCAAAGGTCGCGGCCCAGGCTTCTGCCTCGCGGGCCACCGATGCTTCATCGATGCGCTGGAACGGATAGGCGATCTGCATCATGCTGCCGCCGCGCAGGGCCCTATACTGTCCCGACATGATGGAAAGATCGAAGCGCTCGGGATGGCGCTTCGGCATGCCGACCAGCACGATCTTCGGCACCCGCACCATGCCAGCCGGGCTTGTCCCAGCGGTACTCGCCTCTGCGGCTTGGCGCGCCTGTTCCTGCACCCACAGCGCCACCATCGACATGCGGCGACCGCAGGTGAGGATGAGGTCGGGCCAGGGCGCAGTCAGCGGATCGGAACGCGATTCGTCGACATGATGCAGGGAGGCCGAGACTGTCGGCTTGCCGAGCACGAATTGCGACCGCACCATGATCTGCTTGGTCACATAGGGCCAGGGCAGGCTGTCGGCGATCACCTTGAGCTGCGCGTTATCGCCGGCCTTGTCGGATTGGATCACCCAGACGCGCGGCATTGCGACGTCGCCCGGCCGTCCTGTCGTGGGCGTTTCTGTGGTGCCGGAAGAGATGATGGAATCGGTCATCGGCGCGTCACCGCGGCTGAAACTTTCTGGCGCTGGCATCATCTGATCAATTCTGGCCGGCCCGGTTCACTGTATCCGGGCTCGTTTTATCCCGGTGCATCAGTCGATGCCCATCATGCGGCGCACCGCCGTCGCCGCCAGCTTGTCATCTTCCAGCGGCCTTGCCTGCCAGCTGGCCACTTCCTCGCGCAAACGCCCGGGATTTGCAAGCAGCTCCTGCGACAGCCAGCGGGCGCGGCCGGAGGTGACATAGCGGTCGATGACGAGGCGGATATCGCGGCTGCGGTTGAGCCTGCGTGCCGGCCGGCCGATCCACCAGGCATAGGGAAGGCCGAGGACACCCTGATCGAGGAGCTGGGATGGCCGCCACCATTGGCGGATCTGCGGGTCGCGCGATCGCGGGCCATGCATCGCCGCCGGGCCATTGCCGAATTCGAACAGATAGACCGGCCGCTCGGTCATGCAGGCCTCGGCGATCATCGACATGCTGTCGGCGGTGGCGATGACGGCATCGGCGAGGCCAAGGAAGCCGAAATAGGGATTCTCGGGATCGCGCGGCCGCCACTGATAGAAATGGCAGGGCACGTCGATCGCCTCGCGCAAGGCCTTCATGCCGGCCCTGCCGGTACGGGCACTGGTGGTGACCAGCAGCGAGGCGCCCATGGCCCGGGCAAAAGCGCTGGCTTCGCGGCCGAGCCGCTGCGCCGTCCGGCGGCTGAAGACATAGGGGCCGGTTGCGCCGCCGACGAGCAGCGTGACATAGGGGCCCTTCAAGCCGGCGATGCGCGGGCGCCAGGCTTCGGCTGCCTCGTTCAGGCGCTGCTTGGTAGCGAGATGCAGCGGGAAATCATTCAGCAGGACATTGCTGTGATGGGTCGGCAGGCGGAATTGCGGTGTCGTCACCACGAGATCGAGCAGTTCCGGCGGGGTCCAATAGCGGCCGATCACCACGACTTTGGTGCGACCGCCCGATTGCTGGCGGATCCAGCGGGCCGGCGTCTCATTGCGGCGCCCTGCCATGATCACGAGATCAGGCCAGGGGGGCGTCAGCGGGTCGGACTTCGCCTGGTTGAAGCCGGCCAGGGTGACGCGGTTGGCGAGGGCGAAGAACAGCTCGTACCAGCGGAACTCGACGTCCTTGACCGTGTAGGGCCAGCCCAGCTCATTGGCGAGGGCGAGGCTTTGCGCATGGTCGCCGCCGCGATGGCATTTCAGCACCCAGACCGTCGGTTCGCGCGCCGGCACGGCATCGCCCGCTACGGCCTCGATGTTACCGGCGGCTTCTGCGGTTGTTTCGCTGGAGATTTCGGACCAGCCCGTCATCCGCCGTTCGCTGAGATGTGGCTGTGCGCTCATGCCCAGCCGCACTTCATCGGCCATGGCGGCGCCTCGGCTCGAGCGGGCCGCCGCAGATTTGGTTGCTGATGGCAATCGTCAGGAAGGCGAGCAGCAGGCCGAAAGGCAGGTCGATCAGATAATGCCAGCGCGCCGCCACCGATTCGATGAAGATCCAGGCAAAGGCGACCACGGTAATCGGCGCCACCCAGAGCCGCGCCCGCACCGCGTAATAGACCATGACGAACATGGTGCCGACATGCAGCGAGGGCATCGCCGCCAGCGGATAGGTGAAGAAATGGCCGCCATATTCGGCGATCCAGGCCGCCCCGCCTTGCCGCGCCTGCTGGTAGACATCGTACATGCGCAGTTCGGTATGGGTGGCGAGCACGCTGGCGCCATGTTCATAGATGAACGGGCCCACGGCCGGTGCAATGAGGTAGCTGAGCGGCCCAAGGATCTGCGAAATCAGCAGGCCGAGGAGGTTATGGTAGTGCCAGCGCCGATCGCCCAGTGCATGCGACAGGAACGACAGAACGAAAATCGACATATAGCCGGCGAGATACCAGACATCGGCGGCCGGCAGGAATCGGGCGATCGCTTCGCGGATGGCGAAAAACGAGTCGAGCACCGGCTGCAGCGCCTGGTCGACGGCGTAGTAATCCTTGTCGAAGAGATGCGGGTTGATGAGGGGAACCCACATCTTCATGTTGAAGTGCACGTAGACGACCAGCACGAACAGGCCGAGCAGCAGGTAGTCGTCGACGGCATTGCGCAAGACCTGGCCCCAGGACCGGTGCGACACGCCGAGCACGCGCCCGACGAAGGCGGCGACGACCTGAAGCAGCAGGTAGCCGATGATGGCGGCGACCAGCGGCACCCAATAAGTCATGCTGACACCCGGCATCTTGCCGAGTACCGGTGCCGTAAACGGAATACCCTCGATATATGAAAGGGCGAGGCCGAAGGCGCAAAAAGTCAACGCGAGCACCATCGCCCAGGGGATGATCCCCCGCGGTAGAAATGCTCTTGGCAGGGAAATGCCCGAATATCGTGGAGCAACGGCGGTCGCCGTTCCCGGCGCAACCACACCGCGGCTCGCGCCGTCATGCCGGTGCAATACGTGGTCTCCCAAATTAACATCCGTGATCGGAGACGGTGCCGGATCCGTCAGGGAAGCCGCCAGCGCCGATGATCTGTAAAGGAACCGTCTGTTCAGCCGTTTCGCCGCCATGCCGCCACGTCACCGACGGGGTTATCAGCATGACATTCAAGGACTTCCTTGCCAAGTTGACGGTAATGGCGGCCAGTAAAAGCAGATATTTGCGGCCGCGGCAATCACCGCGAACAGGCATCTGGTCGATGTCAAAATCCCGAAAGGTTTTTGACAGGTAACAGTAATGTTTCAATTGGGCAAATTCGTTTCCGAACCGGCCCGAGGCTATCCATACCCCACTATGATGGCCAGAAAACCGGCTGATTGGGACCGTGTTCCCGCGCCGAACGAGTTTCATGAAATTTATGCTTCTTCAGGTTGTCGGATGTGCCGGAGCCGAGTCGCCGGGGGCTGGTGCTTCAGGTCCGGCGCGCGACAATCCGTCGCGGTTGGGGAGTACCGTCCTGATCGAATGGGCTGATCGGATGGAAGTGATCGGACGGGTTACCGGTCTATAACGTCCGGCGCTGCCCGATCCTGCCCGCTTTTGCCAGAGATGGACGCCTCTGCTATAACCGCCGCGCCGCGTCCCCGTAGCTCAGCAGGATAGAGCAACGGTTTCCTAAACCGCAGGTCGGAGGTTCGAATCCTCTCGGGGACGCCAGTCGCGCCGTCTTTGCAGCATCCATCAAGCTCCACGCGCTACTTCAGGCTGGCGAGATAATCGGCGATCGCCTTGACGTCGCTGTCCGGCAGCTTGGCCAGATTGGACTGCACCTCGCCCATGCCGCCGGCCGACATGTTCTCATAACCGCCATCCTCGCCTTCTTTCAGAGCTTCGGCGAGGTCGTCGGCATCCTTGAAGAGGCCGCGGCTGATCAGGTTATGCAGGCTGGGCACCTTGGTACGGCCATTGGGATGCAGGCCGCCTTCGAGATATTTCGCCTGCTCGGGCACCAGCAGCAGGTCGCGCGGCGTATGGCATTCGGCGCAATGGCCGGGGCCGTTGACCAGATAGGCGCCCCGATTCCAACTGGCGCTCTGGCTGGGGTCCAGAGTCTTGGGATCCTTTGCCGCCTGCGCCGGGCTCGTCAAAGCCAGCCGCTTCCATAGCCCGACACCATGGCGCACCAGCCACGCCACCGGCACGCCGCGGTCATGACGCGGCGAACTCACCGGTTTGAGGCTCATCAGATAGGCCTTGATGTCGAGGATATCGTCCGTTGTCATATGCGCATAGGACGTATAGGGGAAGGCCGGTACGTAATTTTCGCCGCTCGGCGAAACGCCACGCTTCAGCGCATTGACGAAATCGACATCGCTCCAGCCGCCGATGCCGGTTGCCACATCCGGCGTGATGTTGGGCGGATAGAGCGTACCGATCGGTGTTGGCAGCGGCGCCCCGCCGGACGGCAAAGCGGGATCGAATTTCGCGGTGTCGCCTGGCTGATGGCAGGAGATGCAGCCGCCGGCATGAAACAGGATCTCGCCATTGGCCTTGTCGCCAACATGGGCCGGCAGCGCCGCGGCCTCGATCTTTTCCGGCTGGGACAGCCAGAAAGCAACACCCGCGCCGATACAGCCAATAGCCAGAACGGTGGCGAAAAGTTTCCTCGTCATCGCTGAAGATCCTGTCTGTTCTGCCTATTTGGCGCGATAGCTGTCATGGCAGCCCTTGCAACTGCCCCCCAGCGTGTCGAAACTCGTCTTGAAGGCGGCAAAATCCTTGCTGTTGGCCAGGGCCAGCGCCGCGTCGCGCGCCTTGTTGCGGGCCGCCTCGAAGCCGGCGCGGTCGCTCCAGATCTGCGGCAGCGCCTTGTCATCGGCGTTCTGCGATCCCTCGGGGAACAGATCCTTGAACTTGTCGAGATCAGCGGCGATCGCTGTCCCCCGCTTGCTGGCTTCTGCCGCGTCGAACTGGCCGGACTTGGAAATACCGACCAGCACCTTGAAGGATGCGAGAACATCCTTCATCGCCGCTTGCCGGTCATCGGACACGGCGGCGAAGCTGGTACCGACCCAAACTGTTACCGCCAGGGCGGCACATGCAGCGGCGGCATGACGCTTACTCATCATCGGCAGTCTCACCCATTTCTCCATCACCAGATCGAACGATATCCCCATTGCCGGCGACGGCTGCATATGAACCTAAAATCATATGAACATCGCAGGCAAAACAATATTCCCGGCCGCCGGCATTACCTCGCAGGCTTCATCTGAACGTCATTGCGAGGATGCCCAACGCGCGCGGCGAGGCGACACTAATTGGCGCGACTGTCAGTGAACTGTCCACATCGGCAAATCGGCGCTATCCATGCGCCCACGCGACTGATAGTCATTCGCGCATCAAGTGTCGATGTTATCCCTGTGGCGTTCGGCGATAGCTTCTGTGATGTAAAAAAAATCAGCGGATAATCGCCATTTCCGCGATCACCCGCCGATGTCGTTGCGATGGCGATAAATCTCACAGCTGGACGGTGCCTGGTCAGAAACTCTCCGGTAACGTGCGGCCCCGCGCATCGCGAGGAGACAGCATGCGCGTTCCGTCGACCAGAAAAACGAAAAGGACTCTGGAATGAATCGCCTTGTAATCGCTGCCACTGCCGCCTGTTTGTCGATGGCAGCACTGATTTCCGGCGCTGTTGCCGCCGGCGTCACGGTCAAGAACACCAGCGGGATCGATATCGATCACCTGTATGTCTCGCCCGCCGGCAAGGGCGCGTTTGGCACCGATCTGATGGTTGGTGCACCGGCCGCATCGCTCGATAACGGCAAGACCTACACGCTCAACAATCTCAATACTGGTACCTATGACCTGAAGGTGACCGATGACGATGACGGCAAGGATTGCGTCATGCCCAATATCAAGGTGAAGGCCGGCAAGCCGCTGGCACTCACCAAGAAGATCGGCGACAGCTGCAAATAGCCCGCTTCAGCATGCGAGCCGCTCGATCCCGCGGCGGCTCGTATTTCCCCTCGCCCTGCCGCCGCGCAGGGCGTGTGGTCTTTCAACAATGTTCCCTGACTACTTGCCGCGGGCCTTCAATTTCCTGCGAGCGCACCAGACCCGCATCATCCGCAGTTTCACAGCTGCGTGACCCGCGCGGTGCCGCTTGCGCCGATTGTGACGCATGCAATGCGAAAATCGCGACGATAGCTGCAGTGTCATGCAATTCACGCGCATCAAGCGCCATTGATGGATGGGCTCGGCGCGTGTCACACCACCGCGCATCAATGTCGCAGCTATCTACGAAGTGATTCACAACTTCTTATGATTCTGATGCGATGATTTGTGATAGCATGATGACCGAGTCGACCGAGTTGGACGTTGCCGTCCGTCGCATCTTGAATCTGGTCGCCGGAAGCACCTTGTGTATCTAGACGGCTTTTCGAAGCAATCACGCGCTGGAGCAGGTGAAGAACACGTCATAAGAAAACGAACTGCGGGGAGAGGGATACCGGCGCGATAACGCGTGGAGGCCTTCATATGGCTGAACGGAAGGACCAAATTGCCGATCTTATCGGCAGAGATCACGCCAACCGTCAGAAGCAGCACTGGCGGGGCACATTCCTAGATTACCTCGAAATGCTGCGCGACAATCCCGGTATCTACAAGCTTGCGCACGCGCATCTTCACGACATCATGATGCAGTCCGGCATCAGCAAGGCCGACGAAGCCGAGACAGCCCGCCAGATGAAGATCTGGGCCGGCGAACCTCCGAAAACCTACGAGTTCTTCAAGAATGACTTCTTCGGTATCGAGGACGTCATCGAAAAGGTCGTGCATTACTTCCATGCGGCGGCTTTGAAGGGCGAGGAAAGCCGTCAGGTACTCTATCTGATGGGTCCGGTCGGTTCCGGCAAAAGCTCGCTCGCCGAGCGCATCAAGGAAGGTCTGGAATCGGCCGAGCCGATCTATGTGATCGAAGACTGCCCGATTCATGAAGAGCCGCTGCATCTCATTCCCCGCCATCTGCGCCGCGAATTCGACAAGATGCTGGACCTGCATATCGAGGGCGAGTTGTGCCCGGTCTGCCGCTATCGTCTCGATAATGAATTCGCCGGCCGCTACGAAGAGATGCCGGTCACCACGATGCAATTCTCCCGCACCCGTCGCGCCGGCATCGCTGTCGTGCCGCCGGTCGATCCCAACAACCAGGACACCTCGGTCCTCATCGGTTCGGAGGATATTTCCAAGCTCGACCGTTATGCTGAAGGCGATCCGCGCATCCTCGATCTCAACGGCGCCTTCAATGCCGGCAATCGCGGTGTCGTCGAATTCATCGAGGTCTTCAAGAACGAGACGGAATATCTTCACGCCATCATCACGGCGACGCAGGAGAAATTCGTTCCGGCGCCGGGACGCCATGGCACCATCTATACCGATGCCGTCATCCTCGCGCATTCGAACGAAGCGGAATGGCGCAAGTTCAAGGCCGACCATACCAACGAAGCCATCATGGACCGCATCGTCGCGATCCGGGTGCCGTACAATATGCGCCTCAATGAAGAGGTGAAGATCTACGACAAGATCTACAAGCGGTCCGGTTTCCGCACGCATATTGCGCCACATACGATCGATATTGCGGCAATGTTCGCCATCCTGACCCGGCTGCAACCCTCGGCGAAATGCGATCTCCTGACCAAGCTCAAGCTCTATAACGGTGAAGAGGTCGTCGAGAAGGGCCATACCAAGAAGGTCGACCTGGCGGAACTGAAGGAAGATGCCAAGTCGGAAGGCATGAGCGGCATTTCCCCGCGCTTCATCATGAAGGCCTTGGACAATACCCTCACCCGCCATCCGGAAGGCATCACCCCGATCCATATCCGCGAAGTGCTGATCCGCATGGTGAAAGAGGCGGATCTGCCGGATGACACACGGAAGCGCTATCTCGAATTCCTGCAGGATACGATCCATAAGGCCTATCTGGAGATTCTCGAGCGCGAGATCACCAAGGCCTTCGTCTTTGCCTATGAGGAACAGGCCGAGACCCTGTTCCAGAACTACCTCGATCACGCCGAGGCCTATGTCAACAAGACCAAGGTCAAGGATCGCAATACGCGGGAAGAGCTGGAACCCGATCTCAGCTTCCTGAAGTCGATCGAGGAGCAGATTGCCATCATCGGTTCGGCAGCGGATGGCTTCCGCCAGGAGGTCATCGCCTATCTGTGGTCGGCCAATCGCCGCGGCGAAAAGGTCGGCTATGCCAGCTACGAGCCGCTGAAGGAGGCGATCGAGAAGAAACTGATGGGCTCGGTACGCGATATCAGCCGCATCATCACCAAGACGCGCACGCGCGACGAGGACCAGAAGAAGAAATACGAGGCGCTGGTCGAGAACCTCCTGACCAGCGGCTATAACGAACAGACGGCGGAAGTGGTACTGAAATATGCTGCCAATCATTTGTGGAAGGATTGAGAAAACCAGACCCCCTTATGTGAATTGACGATCAGGTAACTGCGATCCGGTGAGTGTGCATAGCTGCCTGGCAGGTGATTGAGTGAGCACGATTTTCCGCGACTATTCATCCAGCGATGCCCTGCAATCGGATCGCAGCTCCGGTGATCGCCTGCGCCACCGCCAGAAGGTGCGCGATGCGATCCGCGACAACATTGCCGATATCGTCGCCGAGCAGGCGATCATCGGCCGCAGCCGCGACACCATCGTTAAGGTCCCCCTCCGCGGCATCAAGGAATACCGCTTCGTCTTCGGCAACAACAATGCCAAAGCGGGTCAGGGCAAAGGCGACAGCCAGCCCGGCCAGCGGGTCGGCAAAGTGCCGCAGCCCGGCGACGAGCCAGGCGATGGGGAGGCCGGCGACCAACCCGGCGTTGACTACTACGAAACCGATATCACCCTTGAGGAATTGATCGATCTGATGTTCGAGGATCTGGAATTGCCGGATCTCGAACGCAAGGCGCTGCGCGAGACGATCAGTCACGCCGCCACCAAGCGCAAAGGCTATCGCAAGGTCGGCATCCGGGTGCAGCTCGACAAGCGCCGCACGGCCTTGGCCCGAGTCAAGCGCAAGGTGGCGCTGGATCATCCTGAGGGTGAAGGAGGCGACACCGCGGTTGAAGCGGAAGCCATCGCCGCAGTGCAAGCAGAGCCGGTCGGCGGCGGCTTCGTGCCGATCCCGGGCAGGTTCCCCTTCCTCAAGAACGATATGCGCTTCCGCCGACGCTCGGAAGCCACCGATTACGATTCGAATGCCGTGGTCATCTGCATGATGGATACGTCGGGCTCGATGGATCAGCAGAAGAAATATCTCGCCCGCAGTTTCTTCTTCCTGCTCTACCAATTCGTCCGCACCCGCTATGAGCATGTCGAGCTGGTGTTCATCGCTCATGATGCCGAGGCCCACGAGGTGAGCGAGGACGATTTCTTCCACAAGGGCGAATCCGGCGGCACGCTGATCTCGACCGCCTATGCCCGCGCCCTGGAGGTCATCGACCAGCGTTATCATCCGGCCTTGTGGAACGTCTATGCCTTCCACTGCTCGGATGGCGACAACATGCCGGGCGACAATCCCCGCGCCGTGAAGCTCGCTGGCCAGCTCTGCGAAGTCTGCAATCTCTTCGGCTATGGCGAGATCAAGCCGAGCGGCTATTTCCGTGACCAGGATGCCATGCTCGGGGTCTTCAAGGCACTGAAGGCGGATAATTTCCAGGCGATCCGCATCGGCGACAAGAGCGACGTCTGGTCCAGTTTCCGCAATTTCCTCACCCGCGACAAGGCGGGCCTCTCCACCATAACCTAGCGTATATCGGGAGACCGCGATGGCTGTACCCTGGACGTTGCGCGATCTGGAGTATTGGGATGCCCGCATCCGCGAGAAGGTGGCGGAATTCGGCCTCAACTGCTATCCGCAGGAATTCGAGCTCTGCGATCATACCCAGATGCTGAGCCTGATGGCCTATTCCGGCATGCCCTCGCATTACCCGCATTGGTCCTATGGCAAGAGCTTTGAGCGGCAGAAGACGCTCTATGACCATGGTGTCTCCGGCCTGCCTTATGAGATGGTGATCAACAGCAATCCCTGCATCGCCTATCTGATGCGGCAGAATTCACTGGCCTTGCAGATCCTCACCATGGCCCATGTCTATGGCCATAATGATTTCTTCGCCAACAACTTCACCTTCAACCATACCCGTGCCGATCTCGTGGTCGAGACGTTCAAGAACCACGCCAATCGTGTGCGCGCCTATAGTGCCGATCCGTCAATCGGCATCGACAAAGTGGAGACCATCCTGGATGCCGCCCATGCCTTGTCGATGCAATGCCGGCGCAACCCGGCGATCCGCAAGCGTAATGAAGCCGAGCAGAAACAGGTGGCGATGGCCGGGCCGCCCAGCGACCCCTTCCAGTCGGTGCATAAGCGCCCGGTGACGCAGACGCCGGACCTCAACCGCGTGCCGCTGGAACCGGAAGAGGATGTGCTGATCTTCATCCGCGACCATGCGACGAATATGCCGGTTTGGCAGAAGGATCTGCTTACCATCGTGCATGAACAGATGCAGTATTTCCTGCCGCAGATCGAAACCAAGATCATGAATGAGGGCTGGGCCTGCTACTGGCACCGCACCATCATGAACAGCCTGGAACTGCCCTCGGAAATCCACATGGAATTCCTCGTCCGCCATAACCAGGTGGTGCGGCCGATCCCCAACGATATCAACCCCTACCATCTCGGCCTGAAGATGTGGGACGACATCGTGCGGCGCCATGACGAGCCGAGCTTCGATGAGATCGAGGAGATGCAGCAGTCGCCGCAGGCGATCAGCCGCCCCAGCGGGCGCGAGGCGATCTTCCATATCCGCGACGTGGACCGTGATGTTTCCTTCCTGCGCCGCTTCCTCACCCGCAAGTTGATGCATGAAATGGACATGATCGAGATGGAACCAGAAGGCGATGACCTGATCGTCTCGCGCGTTTCCGACGAGGACAACTGGCAGGAGGTCAAGCGCACCTTGATCGCCTATACCGGCATGGGCAGCACGCCGGTGATCCGCATCGTCGATTCCGATCATGGCGGCAACCGCACGCTGCTGCTGCGCCATGAATATGACGGCCGCGAATTGCTGCTGGAATATGCGGAGCGCACTTTGCGCTATGTGCAGCAGCTCTGGGGCCGCCGCGTCGTGCTGCAGACCGTGCTCGACGACAAGGAAGTCGCCTTCTCCTGGGATGGTGCGGATTTCGAGCAGGCGTAGGGCGCCGCTTCGGCGCGCGCTCTCCTTTACGAGACGTAAAAGGCCTTGCCCAAGGTCTCAGCCAGGCAGGCGATCGGTTTGGCCAGCCGCCCGGCCGGCGGCCGATGCACCAGCCAGCCGTGGAAGGTGGTATCGAAGCCGTCTACCTCCAGCACCTGGATTTCCGACTTCAAGGCACTGCTTTCCAGCGCCGAGCCGGTGGTGATGCCGAGGCCGAGGCCGCGCGCCACCAGGGACAGACGAAGTTCCGGGCTCATCACTTCGACGGCGATGTTGAACGGCAGATGCTCGACCTCAAGGGCGCGCCGCATCATCCGGCGAAAGCCGCAACCATCCTGATTAAGCACCCAGGGCAGGCTGGCAATGTCCTGCAGCGTGACCTTCGCCGGCAGCCCAAGTGATTTTGCCGCCACCACCAAAGCCGGCAGCGTACCGAGATTATCGTGCGACAGCGCTTCCGACGGCTCCATGCCGGCCGGCACGAAGATCGCGGCGGCGTCGAGGCGTCCCTCCTCCAGCTGGCTTATCAGATCCTTTGACCAGCCCGAGGAGACGCGCAAGGTCAGTTGAGGGTAGAGCGCGCGCAGCCGGTCGAATGGTGCCGCGATTGCGGTTTCGCTGAGGAACGGGGTCAGCCCGACCCTGAACTCGCCGGTCGGCGGGCTGTCCGGCCGGAGACCGATTTTCAGATCTTCGACCGAGGCCACCACCCGGCGGCCCAGAGCATAGGCCTCGCGCCCAGCCGCCGTCGGTTTCAGCGGCTTTGACTGCCGGTCAAGGAGATCCATCCCCAAAGTCTGTTCCAGATTCTGCACCCGCCGGGTGACACCCGGCTGGGTCAGATGCAAGCGCGCCGCCGCCCCGACAATGGAGCCGGTATCGACCACCGCCAGGAAGGCCTCGATATCCCGCGTATTCATGCGCAATCCGCATAAAGATGATTAATATAATTGAATAGCATTATAATGACCCCTGGCCTAGCTATCAACCATTATCCGAACCGCCTTCCTGGCCACTTCCCGGAGATGACCGATGGCTTTGCACCGGACCGCCCCTCTCGCTATCGACCGTTCCGCCATGACCGCCGCGGAAGCAGAAGCCCTCCTGGCAGCGAACACCCCGCGCGTTTCCACCCCCTTCTTTGCCCTCGCCGTCGGCCTGCTGGCGCTCAACCTAACCTCTGCCCAGCCCTTGATCGGAGTCATTGCCCCGGCAATCCACCTGGCGCCCGGCGCCTATGGCCTGATCTCTATGCTGATGCTGCTCGGCTATGCGGCGGGACTCATCTTGCTGGTGCCGCTGACCGACCTCTTCGAGAACCGCCGCCTGATCCTCGGCATGTTCACCGGCAACGTGGCTGCCCTCGCCCTCGCCGCTCTCGCCCAGCAATCCTGGCTGTTCCTGGCGGCCATGTTCATCACCGGCATGACCACCAGCGTCATTCAGATGCTGGTCCCCCTCGCCGCCTCGCTGACCGAGCCAGCCCATCGCGGTCGCGTGGTCGGCAATATCATGGGCGGCGTCATGCTCGGCATCCTGCTGTCGCGGCCGCTGGCGACCGTCATCGCCGAGCATTTCGGCTGGCGGGTTGTTTTCGGCGGCACCGGCGTGCTGATTGCCGCATTGACCGTGTCGCTGTTCCTCAAACTGCCACAGCATCGACCGCTGGCGGCACCGCGCTATCTTGATCTCGTCATCTCGCTGTGGACTTTCCTACGCCGGGAGCCGGTGCTGCAATTGCGCGCCACCACAGCGGGACTTTGCTTTGCCAGCTTCAGCTTCTTCTGGACCGTGGTGACCTTGCGTCTCACCACGGCACCCTTCCATCTCGGCGCCGACGGCATCGCGCTCTTCGCTCTGGCCGGTGCCGGCGGCACCATCATCGCGCCGGTTGCCGGACGGCTCGGCGATCGTGGCTGGACCAAAGGCGCCACGGTGCTGATGCATCTCGCTGTCATTCTCGCGATTGCGATCGCCTGGATCGCCGGCGACGCCACTTTCGCCCGCGACTTCTTCGCCGCGCATGAAGGCATTGCCATCGCCGTGATGATGATCGCCGCTCTCCTCCTCGATATCGGCGTCATCGGCGACCAGACCCTGGGACGCCGCGCCATCAACATGATCCGGCCCGAGGCGCGCGGTCGCCTCAACGGTCTCTTCACCGGCGGCTTCTTCATCGGCGGCGCCATCGGCTCGATGCTGGCGGGTGCCGCCTGGGCATGGGGTGGCTGGCAAGCGACCTCGGCCGGCGCCCTCATTGCCGCCCTCCTGGCACTCGCGCTGTCGCTCAGGAGTTGGCTGCGCCGGAGTTGATGGTGGGGACCTAAACCTTGGCATCACCAAGAGGCGGGATATCCCCGCCTCTTTTTTTGCGCACTTTTTTCCCGGCATTGACTCCGAGTATATTTAGATATATCTAATTACAGATATATCGAAACTGTAACGGAGAAAATTCGATGTTTTTCAAACACTTCCATGAAGGCCGGTGTCGAGACGACCATGATTATGAAGGCCGGGGCCATGGTGGCCGGGACCGGCGGCATGCCCGGGACGAATTCGGTGGCGGACGCCATTTCGGCCGCGGCCATCACCATTTCGGCGGCAAGTTCGGCCGTCGCATGGGTCGCTTCTTCGATCACGGCGACCTGCGCTTCGTGGTCCTGCAGCTGATCGCCGATAAGCCGCGCTACGGTTATGAGGTGATCAAGGAGATCGAGGAACGCCTGGGCGGCGCCTATAGCCCTAGCCCCGGTGTCGTCTATCCGACCCTCACCCTGCTCGAGGAACTGGGCTACGCCACGGTCAGCAATGCCGAAGGCAGCAAGAAGCTCTATGCCATCACCGATGAGGGCAAGGCCTTCCTCGCCAGCAACCAGCCGACCGTGCAGGCGATCTTCAGCCGCATTGCCGAAGCCGGCGCCGCGCAAGGAGGTGGTCCCGCCCCGCAGATCCTGCGCGCGATGGAGAACCTGAAGATGGCGATCCGCTTCCGCCTTGCCCAGGGCCCGCTCAATGAAACGCAGATCCGCGACATCACCACGGCGCTTGATGCGGCCGCGCAGGAAATCGAACGTGCCTGAAACAACAATCCTGAAACGACTGAAAGGAACCGCTCATGACTGAAACGACATCCCTCGCCCCGACAAACGCCACTGCGCCGACTGACGCGATCACGGTGAGCTCGACCGCCAGCGTGGCGACCAAATCGGCTTTGCGTTATCTCGGCCAGATCTGCAAGCATTTCGGCCATAAGGTGCCGGCCTCGACCGAAGGCGACCATGGCTGGATCGCCTTCGATTTCGGCCGCTGCCACCTTGCCGCCAATGACGAGGAACTGAGCCTGCATAACAGCGCGGCAACGCCGGAAGGCCTTGACCGGCTGGAACAGGTGATAGCCAGCCATCTCGAGCGCTTCGCCTTCCGCGAAGAACTCGGCATCACCTGGCAGCGCGAAGACTGAAGGCTGCCTCTGGTTACAGGCGACGATCTTCCGCGATGCGATCGTCGTCCATGCGCCAGGCAAGACTGATCAAGATGGCGGCCGCCACGGCAACGCCGACATAGATCGCCTTGAGGCCACCGGTCAGATCCTGGCTGTAGCCGCCGAGCAGATTGCCGAGGATCCCGCCGATCCCAACCATCACATTGCTGAAGCCGAAGATTGTGCTGCCGTGTTCGGGTGGCAGCATCTTCGCCACATAGGCCGGCGTCAGGCCATAGATCGAGCCATAGCTGACGCCGAAGCAACCGGCGGCGATGAAGGGCAGCGGGCTCATCGGCATCAAAGCCATGATCACGCCGGCCGCGAACAGCAAGGCCAGGCTCACCATCATCGTCCGGCGGATGCCGATGCGGTCTGCCAACAGGCCCAGTACCGCGCCGCCGGCAGCGGCGGTCGCACCGAACACGGTCCAGAGATGGCCGGTGGCGGTGATGCTGAAACCAAGCTCGTTGCGGAGATAAGCGGCGAGATAGGTCTGAAACGGTAGATAGCCGATGCTGATGCAGAAATTGAACAGCCAGAACAGCCGCACCCGCTTCGAGCCCAGCAAGGCCACCAAAGCCGCGCGCTTGAAGATCGAGGGCGCACGCACGGCCGTCGTGCCGGCACGGCGGGCCATGCCGAGCCGACGCATCGCCAGATAGCCGATCGCGGCCAGCAGCAGGGTGACGAGACCGAGATCGAGCCAGACCTGACGCCAGCCGATCGTCAGCAATAGAGGTGGCACCACCAGACCGTTGATCAGCGCGCCATAGCCGCCGGCACTGGAGAAGATGCCGAAGACCATGGCGCGGCGACGCTCGGGAATGAAGCGGCTGACGACTTCCACCATCGGCACCCAGATCGCCGCAGCCGCAGCCGCGAGCACCACCAGGCCGAGACCCAGCAGCCAGACCGATCGCACCCCGGCGATCGCTGCCAGCGCGACGCCGGAAACCACGATCGAGAGGAAGACCAGCCGGATGCCGCCAAGCCGCGGCGTCAGCGGCCCGGCGATCAGCGCGGCCACCAGATAGCCCGCCTGGGCCAGGCCCGACATCAGGCCGACGGCGCCGTAATCAAAACCGAGTTCCGCCCGCATATCCGGCAACAGCACGGCAAACAGATAGAGGCCGAGGCCGTAGGCCGCCGCCAGATAGCAGGTGAAGAAGAAGGTGACGGCGAGGCTGCGCGCGGCGGTCGGTTGATCGCTCATGATGGAAAGGGCGGGATGCCTCTGCCGAAACTGCGAGATGGGATCATCGCATCATAGACGGGCAGGGCAGGGGGCAAGCTGGTGCAGGACCGACATAAAGCCGTCCGTTGCCGTAGGAGAGCGGCGCTTCTATTCGAGAGATCGAGTTCATCTTTAACTGTCACCCTCGGACTTGATCCGAGGGTCCATGTTAAACGAGGGTGCGATGGCCGCCATGGATGCCCGGATCAAGTCCGGGCATGACAGTTAGAGAAAGTTTGCTCACTTAGTCGAGATGACCAGCGCCGTAACAGTCGCACTCAGAAGCCGTCACCCCAGCCGCCGACCGCTCTCCGGATCAAACAGGCTGGCGCGGGCGATTTCGGCACGGAAGCGGGCAACGCTGCCGGCCTGCTGCAGATCGCTCGGCCGCAACCGCGCGGTGATCGCATCATCGCCGAGCTTGAGCGATGCCAGGGTATCGGCACCGGTCGGCTCCAGCACTTCCACCAAGGCATCGAAATCGGCATGGCGCGCATCGGGCGCGGTGCCGGGCTGGGCGAGGGCGATGGTCTCTGGGCGGATGCCGAGCACCACCTTCTGGCCCGGCTGGGCGGCGCCGATGATATCGGCGGGCAGGGGCATGAAGCCGGCTTTGCCGGCGCCATCCGCCGCCAACGCGACACCGATATGGCCACCTTCCTGCGCCAGCGACCCGTGGATGAAATTCATCCCGGGCGACCCGATGAAGCCGGCGACATAGAGATTGGCCGGGCGTTCATAGATTTCCTGCGGGGCGGCGAATTGCTGCACCACGCCGTCGCGCATGATGGCGATACGGGTGGCGAGCGTCATCGCCTCGATCTGGTCATGGGTGACATAGACGATGGTGGTGCCCAGGCGCTGATGCAGCTTCTTGAGTTCCGTGCGCATCTCGACGCGCAGTTTCGCATCGAGGTTGGAGAGAGGCTCATCGAACAGGAACACCTTGGGGTCGCGCACCATAGCGCGGCCGATGGCGACGCGCTGGCGCTGGCCGCCGGAGAGGGCGCCCGGCTTGCGTTCCATCAGGTGATCGATCTGCAGGATGCCGGCCACCTTCTCGATCGCCGCCTGACGGGCCTTCTTCTCGACACCGCGCATCTCCAGGCCGAAGCCGAGATTGCGCGCCACCGTCATATTGGGATAGAGCGCGTAAGACTGAAACACCATGGCGATGTTGCGGTCCTTGGGATGCACCCGGACAATCGACTGGCCGTCGATCTTGACATCGCCGTCACTCGGCTCCAGCAGGCCGGCGATAATGTTGAGCAGGGTCGACTTGCCGCAGCCCGAGGAGCCGAGCAGCACCAGGAATTCGCCATCGGCGAGGTCGAGATCGATGCCTTTCAGCGTATCGACCTGGCCATAGCGCTTCTTGACCCCGCTAATCGTCAATGTTGCCATCAGTCTGATCCTACTCGTGCGGTGATCGCGTGCACCGCGCTGTCCCTGAACACGTTACGCCGCCGCTACGTCATAGCGCCGCGGCAAGGTCGAGACCGCCCGCGAGGCGATGCCGACGCCGGCCGCGACACAAGACCGGAGATCGAGACGCTGCGCCGCCGCCGCCAGATAACCGGCATTGAAGACATCGCCGGCGCCGATCGTATCGACCGGCGTCACCTGCGGCGCCGCCACCGTCACCGCCTCAACCGAACCATCGGCCCGCAAGCGACGTCCCATCGCCCCGGCCGGGCCCTGCTTGGCCACGATGGTGGCATGGGTCGGCAGAACGGAGGTCAAAGCTTGCATCGCGGTCTCCACCGTATCGGTCTCGGTGAGCGAGGTGATCTCCACCTCGTTCAGCAGCAGGTGATCGCATTCCGGCAGCCAGTCGCGGGTACGCCGCCGCGTCTCGCGGGTCCAGCCGCTGGGCGGCCAGCCGGTATCGAGCGCGATCTCGACCTCATGTTGCTTCAGCCAGGCGAAGAGCTCGGGATAATCGGCGGCGAGGCGATCGGTCAGATAGCAGCCGCAGATGAGGGCGATGCCGCCGCGCAGGGTTTCGATATCGAGCGAACGCTGCACCGTCGAGAAATCGAGATGCGGCATATGGCCGGGAATGGTGAAGAAGGTGCGCTCGCCATCGGGATGGGTGACGCCAACCGAGAAGGTGGTCGCGGTTTCCTCGACCGGCCAGCGGTCGCAATGGCCCGGAAAGCTCTGACGCAGCCAGTCGCCGAACTGATCGCGGCCGGTATTGCCGGCGATCTGGTAGGGCACATTCACCGCCTGCCAGGCAAGCGCGGTATTGCCGGCGGCCCCGCCGACCCGCACTTCGCCATGCTCGACCAGGATCTCCGTGCCCGGCCGCGGCCAGGGATCGGCAGCACCGATGATGATGTCGACATTGACATTGCCGATCACCGCCAAAGGCCGCATCGCGCCCGGTCGCATTTCCGATGTTGTTGTCTTGTCGGTCATCCGCGGCCGAGCCTCGCCCCGATCCTCAAGCTGCCTATTCGACCCGCGTGACCTTGCCGCTGCGCACCGGCGTGCCGACATCGGCGACACGCTGGCCGGCGAGCTCGATCACCAGGCGCTGGGCGGCCGGCAACATGGCGAGGCTGGCGGCAAGACCGCCGGCCTTCTTGAAAGTGACATGGACTGCACCGGCCTGCGCGGCCTTGCTGGCGGTGCCGCTGGCATCGAACAGCACGGTCGGCGAACCGGCGGCGACCGCCTGGCTCGCGAGGTCATCGCCGAGGGCCGTGGCCGCTTCATCCGCGCGGAAGATGACGACGCCGACCTTGGCGCCTAGGATTTCCATCGGGCCATGGCGGAACTGGCCGCCTTCCAGCGCATAGGCTGGCATCCGACCAAGCTCCATCGCACCCAAGGCGGCCGCCTCACCGAGGCCGCGCAGGTTGCGGCCGGAGAAGACCACGGCGGTGCAATCCTTCAGGTGATTGGCGGCAGCAGTGAGATCGGGATCTTCCGGCTGCTCCAGCACGGCAAGCGCCGCCTTGCTGTCGACGCCGAGCTCGTTCAGCACCAGCTGGTGCAGCGTCAGGCTGATGAGCAGGCTGCGCGTCGCACAGAACGCCTTTTCCGAACCGCCGCGACCGATCAGCGAGGTACAGGTCTTGGCGAGGGTCGACGTATCTTCCATGGTGAGGCCGAAGGTATCGGCATGCGGCTTGAAGTTCTCGAACAGGCGATGCACCTCAGCCGATTCACCCGATTGCGAGGTGATGATCACGGTCGCATCTTCCAGCGGCAGCGGCGAATAAAGCTGCTCCGAAAGCGAGACAGCGAGCGCCTTCACGTTCAAGGCGCGGTAATCCGGCTCGGCCATGCGATTGACAGTCTGCGATCCGCCCATGCCGAGCAGGATGAGGCGGCCGGTACGGCGCACCGAGGTGGCGATCTTCTTCGCCACCTCGCCATTGCTGCGGTAGGAGTCCAGCGAATCCTGGTGCTGCTTCGACATTTCGAAACGGAGAGCGGCGAGGCCGGGGCCGACCTGGCCCGTTGCAGCAGTCTTGGTCATGACGATTATCCTTTGACGCCACCGGCGGTGAGGCCGGCGATCAGTGAACGTTGCAGGAAGAAGCCGATCAGCACCGGCGGTACCGCCGCCAGCACGCCGGCCGTGGCAATGAGGCCGTAATCGGAAACCCGGCCGCCGGCGAGGGCGGCGATTTCCACCGGCAGGGTCTGGGCCCGCTGATCGGAAGTGAAGAGCAAGGCATAGAAGAATTCATCCCAGGCCAGCAGGAAGGCGAACAGACCGGCGGTCGCCAGCGACGGGCCGGCCAGCGGCAAAGTGATGCGGCGCAGAATCTGGTCGAGGCGGGCCCCATCGATCATGGCGGCAAGCTCGATCTCGACCGGGATATTGTCGAAGCTGCTCTTCATCAACCAGGTGGTGAAGGGGGCGAGGATGCTGAGATAGACCACCGCCAGGCTGAAGACGGAGTTCAGTGCACCGAGCGCACTCAAGGCGAAATAGATCGGCACCACCAGGGCGACCGGCGGCAGCATATAGGTGGCAACCACGGCATAGAGGGCGAGCTTCTGCTGGCCGGGCGAACGCGACACCGACCAAGCCGCGGGAATCGCCACCAGCAGCGCGCCGATCGTACCCATGCCGGCAACCAGCAGGCTGTTGCGCAAGGCGGAGAGGAAGGCCTGGCCGATGGTATTCTCAGCCAGCGTCAGCAATTCGCTGTAACGATGGAAGTCCATCACCTGCGGCAGCCAGTTCAGCGGCTTGGTGGTGAGGTCATTGGTGCTGCTCACACTCATGATCAGCATCCACAGGATCGGCGTCAGGATGAAGATCGCCAGCAGCACGGCGGCGACATAGATGAAAGCCTGAAACCAGGGCGATTGGCGTTCCATCATTCTGTCCTATTTCAGCTCGCCCTGCTTGCGCAGCAGCGTGACATAGGCGGCGATCAGCATGGCGCTGATCAGCACCATGAGCAAGGCGATCGAGCCGCCGAGGCCGGCATTCTGGAATTTGAAGGCCTGTTCATAGACCAGGATGGCGACCGTTTTGGTGCTGTTGGCCGGCCCGCCCTGGGTCATCACCCAGATGATGTCGAAGACCTTGAAGGCCTCGATGATGCGCAACACGATCGCCACGGTCAGCGGGCCGAGGAGGTAGGGCAGCACCACGGCGCGGAACCGCGACCAGGGGCCGGCGCCGTCGATCAATGCGGCGGCCTTCAATTCGCGCGGCACCGATTGCAGCGCGGCAAGGGCGATCAGCGTCACCAGGGGGAAATTCTTCCAGACATCGGCGAAGCAGACGGCAAGCAAAGCGGTCTGCGGCTCGCCCAGCCAGGAGCGATAGGCGTCGATCAGGCCGAATTGCGTCAGCAACGCATTGAGGGCGCCGAAATCGGGATTGTAGATCAGGCGCCACATGGTGGCATTGACCACGGTCGGCAGCGCCCAGGGCAGGATGATCAGGCCGCGCAGCAGGTTGCGGCCGCGGAAATTCTGGTCCAGCAGCAGAGCGGTGCCAAGGCCGAGCAGGAATTCGGCGCCGACCGAATAGAGCACGAAGCGGATGGTGGTCCAGACCACGGCATAGAAGGCCGGGGCAGCCAGCACGCGCTGGTAGTTATGGAGACCGAGCCAGTTCACATCCCCGCCCAGCAGCTGGGCATCGGTGAAGCTGACGGCGACGGTCTTCGCCATCGGCCAGCCGATGATGAAGGTCATGATGGCGAGGAGAGGGGCCAGCAACAGCCAGCTCCGCAGACTCATCCAGTTTCCATTCATCATCGGCCGTCCAGGTGGAGCTCTTGCTTAGATTTATGAACCGAGCCTCAGAGACCGCCGCCGCCGGCCGTATCGGCCGCCGTCTTCAGCGCGTCTTCCGGCGTCGCCTGCTTGAGCAGCGCGTTGTGGATGGCGAGCTGCAGCGCGGTCGAGAGCTGGGTATAGGTCGGGGTGGTCGGACGCGGATACATCAGGCCGAGCGAGGTCTTCGCCGCCTTCACCAGTTCCTCCTGGCCCTTGGTGACGCTGGGATCGCTATAGGACGAGCCCCAGATCGGCAGGCTGAGCTTGGCATACTTGTTCTGCACCGCCTGCGAGGTCATGTAGGTGATGTACTTCCAGGCTTCGTCCTGATGCGTGCTGGTGGCCGGAACGCCAAGGCCCATGGAGCCATTGACGGCCGAGGCTTTGCTCTTGCCATCGATGCCGGGCGCCGGGACCACGCCAACCTTGCCGACGATCTTCGATTCCTTGGGATCGCCATTGGCCATGGCATACATATAGGTCCAGTTCAGAGCGAAAGCCGCTTCGCCGGCCGAGAAGACCCGGCGCACGTCTTCCTCGAGATATTCCTTGGAATGCGGATTGCTCAGGCCCTTTTCCTGGGTATCGACCATGTACTTCAGGGCATCGACGCCACCATCGGTCTGGAAGGCCGGCTTGCCGCTATCGTCGAGGAACTTGCCGTCATAGGCGGCGACCAAAGTCGTGTAGTCGCAGATCACCGCTTCCTGCTGCGCCCAGCTCCAGACGATCGGGAATTCGACGATCTTCTTCTGCTTGATGATCTCGGCATCCTTCTCCAGCTCCGCCCAGGTCTTCGGCGGATTGGCGATGCCGGCCTTCTTCAGCATTTCCTTGTTGTAGAAGAGATACTTGGTATCGAGGATCCAGGGCATGCCATAGGCCTTGCCCTGATAATCGACGGTGGTCCAGGCACCCGGCAGGACGCCCTTCTTCATCTCGTCGGTGATCTTGTCGCTGACATCGGTGAGGACCTTGTGCGCGGCGAATTCAGCCGGCCAAATCACGTCGAAGAGCACCACGTCATAGCCGCTGCCGGCACCCTGGGCGAGGGTGATCTTGTCGTGCAGGCCTTCATAGGGAACGAATTCGGCCTTCACCTTGATACCGGGATTGGCGGCTTCGAAATCCTTGGTCATGGCGCGGACATCGTCCTCGCTATAGGCCGCCTGGCTCATGAAGAGCGCATTGATCGTGGTATCGGCGGCCGCCATATGCGCCGCGAAACCCTGTAGCGCGGCCATCGCCGTGCCGGCGAGCATGGCTCGCACCATCATTCCACGCAGTTTCTCTGACATCCGTTCCTCCCAAGGTAAACCGGGCCCTTCATGGACCCGGCGGATTGCTGGTCTTCTCAACGCCGTCGGTACGAAAAGCTTGCATCGTCCGACGAATTAAATCAATTTGTTTGACTTAATGAGTTTCCGGCTTTTTGTCCACCCTGTCAATGGCGGTCCGCGGGCCATCCGGGCCTCTGCCCGTGGAGGCACAGGGCAGGACCGAATGGATAAACCGGAACGGGTGAGAGGGGATCATGCGCGGGGGAAACGGTCAGTGAAGCGTCCGATCATCGCCACGGCCGGCACCAATCTCGGCGGTGCGAGCGCCCATAACCGGCGTGTCGTCTTCGATGCCCTGCGTCTGAATGGAGCACTTTCCCGGGCCGAGATCGCCCGGGCAACCCAGCTCACCGCCCAGACCGTCAGTAACATCATCGACCAGTTCACGGAAAACGGCCTAGTCGCCGCCGATGCCCCCGTGCGCGGCGGACGCGGCCAGCCGGCGACACCCTATCGCATCGTCGCCACCGGCGCCTATTCGATTGGCATCCAGATCGACCGCCACCAAGTGCTGGGGATCGGCGCCGATCTCGCGGGCCGCACCTTGAGCCGGCAGCAGCACCGCCTGCCGAAAGGCGGGCCGAAGCGCGGCCTTGCCATCGTGCTCAACCTGATCGCCGCCATCCGCCGCGACCTCGTTGCCGCCGATCCGCGCGCCGATGACCGGCTGCTCGGCCTCGGCATCGCCATGCCGGGTCCGTTCGGCCAACGCCTCGACCCGCAGCATCCGCCGGAGGATCTACTAGTCGATCCCTGGGTGATGCAGGAATGGCATGATTTTCCGCTGCTGGCGCGCCTTGAACATGAGACCGGCCTGGAAGCAGGCCTGCAGAATGACGCCGGGGCCGCCGCCATCGCCGAGAAGATGTATGGCGTTGCCAGCGGCCTCGACAATTTCGTCTATCTCTTCCTCGGCTATGGTCTCGGCGCCGGCCTCATCATCCAGGGCGAACTCTATGCCGGTGCCGTCGGCAATGCCGGCGAGATCGGCCAATTGCCGGCGATCGGACCGAATGGTGGCTGGGTGGGCGGCAATGGCAACGGATCGCGCAAGGCGGAAACGCAGCCACGCGAGCCGCATACGCTGGAGCACTACGTCTCGATGCTGGCGGCCTGCCGAAGCCTCGGCCTCGATCCCGGCATGTCCGGCCTGTTCAGCAAGCTCGACCAGCTGCTGGCGGCACGTGAACCGGCTTTGCTGCAATGGAGCGCCGAGGCCGGCTTCTATCTCCGTCAGGCGATCCAGATCATCGAGGCGATGTTCGATCCGCAGACCGTGGTGCTCGGCGGGCAATTGCCGCATGGCCTGCTGCTCGATCTGGTGCGCCATGTCGAGCCGCTGATGCCCTCGGTCGCCGATCGTGCCGCGCGCAACCTGCCGCGCCTCACTCTGGGCGCCGCCGATCTCTGGGCGGTGGCGCAAGGTGCCGCCATGGCGCCGATCTCACGCACCTTCGACCCTCAGTTCAGGGCGATATTGAAGTCGAGCTAATCGGCGATAGCGGCTGCGGCTTCGGCTTCCGCCTCTTCCTTGCTCTGTGCTTTGCGCGGCTTGCGCAACAGCAGCAGCATGGGGATCGCGGCGATGGTGATCCACATCATGAACAGGAAGTCGTTCAGATAGGAGATCATGCTGGCTTGTGCATTGACCAGCTGATCGAGGGCGATGAGGCCGCTGCGTTCGGTCGGCGACCACATGTCGGGGGCGTAAGGTGCCTTCAGCAGCGGATTGAGGACCGTGATGTGCTGGGACAGTTCGGCGTGATTGATCTGGGTGTTGCGCGACAGCAGCCAGTTGACGATGGAAACGCCGATGGCGGAGCCGAGATTGCGCATCAGGCTGAAGAGCGCCGTCGCTTCTGTGCGCAAGCTGGGCTCCAGCGTCGCAAAGGTGATGGCGCTCAAAGGCACGAAGATGCCGCCAAGACCCAGGCCCTGTATAATGCCGGAAATGGTGAGCGCTGAGATATCAGTGTCGAAGTTGAAGTTGCTCATCTGCCAGAGCGAGATGATGGCGAGGCCGAGACCGACGAGGATGATCAGCCGGACATCGAACTTGCCCAGCAGGCGTCCCACCACCAGCATCGAGATCATGGTGCCGATGCCGCGCGGCGCCATCACATAGCCGGTGGTCACCACCGGGTAGTGCTTCAAGTTCTGCAGGAAAGGCGGCAGCAGCGCCATGGTCGCCAGCAGAATGATGCCGACCACGAAAATAAAGAGGAGGCCGATGACGAAGTTGCGGTCCTTGAACAGGCGCGGCGTCAGGAAGGGATGCGCATGCGTCATCATATGGACGATGAACATGTAGAAGCCGAGGCCGGACAAAGTAGCCTCGACGACGATCTCGGTCGAGGAGAACCAGTCCTTGAGCTCGCCGCGGTCGAGCATCATCTGCAGGGCGCCGAGCGCCAGGCTGAGCCAGGCGAAACCGAAAGCGTCGAACGGCCGGTTGCGGTCGATCTCGGTTTCAGGCACCAGGGCGACGATGCCGAGCAAGGCGAAGA
>Ga0209455_1000378_pt1 | contig 40649 bp, 42 predicted proteins | sample AraplaCol_mCL_r2_FD_184275 | JGI IMG/M metagenome (GOLD analysis project Ga0209455, IMG submission 184275) | Arabidopsis root microbial communities from North Carolina, USA - plate scrape CL_Col_mCL_r2 (SPAdes) (version 2) | ecosystem: Host-associated > Plants > Roots > Endosphere | place: USA... | reverse complement strand
ACCGCCGAAATGTAGGCATCCAGGCTGCCAACGACGCTGGGAACCGGCAGATTGGCCGTCACCAAGGCTTGAGACATGTGGAACCTCCTAAAGATGGGGTGGAGCTTAGCACTCTGGTACTTGGAGTGCTAAAGGCATCGACGAGTTCCGGTGCCTTTTGTGTACCGCATAGTACATGAATCCCCGGAGCTTGTCCATGTGGGTTGGTGTCGAGTTGCCTTAACGACGTCGATTTTTCCTTTGATCGCGTCAGTGACCCGTAATTGTGTCAGTAGCCTGACCCAATTGAGACCCACATCCCTTATGAATCAAATGGATACGAAAAAGCAAATGCACCGGGACCAAGGACGTACTGATGCGGCATCAACGTACAAACTTCAATAGCCCAACCGACACCCTTCCCTAAATGATGTCGAGCCACCTCTATCCAGGCCCCAGCCTGGAGAGGCTCCTCATCATGAGGAGCCTTCCGCGAGCCTTATCAAAGACTGGCACCCAGCAAACGCAAGGGAGGAAAGAAGCCACCTACTTCGTCGCCATGTCAACCGGAGAAGCGATCGATTTCGGATGGCGCCCAAATCGGCGCGCGCTTCGCCCTAACCGGCTGGCATACGATGGAGGATGCCGGCCAGGCCAGTTCAGGCCGTCCAGGCGGCGCGCCAGATAACCATTGATCAACTGCTCGAAGACAGCGGCATGCTCAAGCCCCATCCGCGGAAGGAGCCCCTCCCGCCACCACTCCTTCCATCGCGGACTGGGGGCAGACAGATCCGCAAATCTGCCAGCAAACTCCTCCGTTCCAGCCAATGTCCTCGCCGCAAACAGCAGATACGTTCGTCGCCACTGCATGTTCCGGGTTTGCCTGATGGATTCGACGGTGTTGCCCGGTGGCCATCGCTTAGGCGGCATGGGCACGAAATCCAGCTCTTCGCTCTCATCCTTACCAAACTCCCGAAAGCGGCTGAGCGGATGTACATCCCAGATTTCCCGCGCCGCTGTCCTGACAAGGGTCTTCGCCAATTCACGAACGCGAAGACCTTGATCGTTGCTTGGAGTCAGATGTGGCATTGAAGCTGCGGAAGTCTTTTCGACCAATAATTGCAACGTCGCCAGGTAGCCCGTTGCTTGGACCAAGGTCAGGTCCCCGTAGACCTTTCCTCCGTCCGGCCTACCGGTATACGACCACTCCAAATGCCTCCTGAAAAAGGTTGGTGCGTCGCCTGACATCCCGGACGGATCGTAAAGCCACATCTTGGGCAACAACCGAAGACCTTGGCAGTCAGTGCTGTGCCATGGAAACAACAGGGTGCCATGCTTCCAGCAGGTACCGACAAACACCGGCGCCCAGTCACGCCTGAAATACGGCGTGCGGCCGTTTTTAAGATCCTCTTCAAAACAGAGGGGACAATAGGCATGCCGGCAGCGATTGCCGAGTATCCAGCCGTAAAACCCCTGATGCCCATCAACGGGCGACCTCCAACCGGAAACGCTCTCTGCCAACCCGTCCTCCAAGCCAACAGGTGGATTGAAATCCATATCCATCCAGCCAGCAGAAACGCCCTTCTTCGTCTTGATGAAATGCCCGAGCAATGCATACAACGGCATGCCGTAAAACTGCGCAGCACGCCCCACGAACGAAGACAATGATTCGCCTTCATAAGGTGGATCGACACGGATATGCAGGTCCGAATTTCGCATGCATTCACTCCCCGGCCTTCAACAAGCAGCGTGACGGTCTGGCGACGGCTTTAATGATGAGCTCTTTCGTAATGCACTCCGATCCATCTTCGATCGCCGCCAGTGCCGCATTCTGTATCCTTGTAACGATCTTCCCCAGCACGCCGCTGCCAACTTTTGCAAATGCAGCCACCTTGTCCGCGGACGCCAGATTGGATGGTTTCCGAAGAGGCAGTAGACGCTCATACGTCGCAAGAAAGTTGGCAAGCGTATCGTCGGCTGTCCAATTCGGAAGCACGCACTCACGAAAACGCGCGGCAAGATGGGTATCCGCGGAAAAACCCTTCCCGGCCTTGTCGGTGCCAAATGCAAGGATGGGCAGTCGCAGCTGATTCATCAGCAACTTGATGCCTTCCAGCGCCCTCACCTGGTCACGTTCGCTGCCGAGCAAAATGTCCTGCACTTCGTCAAGAATAAGGAGCCTGCAATTGACATCCCGAAGCAGCCGCTGCACGAGCAACTCACGATCACTCAATCGATGCGAAATTCTCGCCGGGCTCCCCAGCTCCTCCATGATTCGCCCGTAGACGGATCGCGCATCTCGGACCCCCGACATTGAGATCCTAAGCACGCAAGGAACATCGCTACGTTCATACTCTTTGAAACGCTGATGGATAAGTGCCGCAAGACTTGTTTTGCCATTACCACGATCCGCGCACACCACGAGTCCTCTGGCACGGGTTTGCGATGGCTCGTAAATCATCCATTCCGCCTCGGAAACCACATCAACCAACGCCGGGTAAAGGACAGTCTTATCCTCAATGATGGCGCGAGCGCGCACGCTGTCCGAGGCGTCAAGAAGTCTTTCGGCAGATGGATGCAGTGGACACGACTCAGGGGTGAATATCTCAGTAGTCATTGAAGTCTCCTTCGATGCTATAAATGGTCCTGGCAATGGCCAAGGTCATTTTGGGTGCGACGCATTCAACGGCACCTGCACCCTCCGAGGCCTCCACACGCGACGGCATGGATTCGTCGCGAGCCACGTCGCCCGCCGCGTTCGTGGCCATACGCCTCTTGACTGATCTGGCCTGTTTGATCGCTTTCTCGACGATGGCATTGGAACGCCGAAGGCTGTCGTCTTGAGCCTGTATGGCTTCGGGACGACGTGAGAGGGAGCGTTCGTGGTCGCGTCGTGCATGCCATTCCGCCAATGACATGACCGGAATCCCCGGCGTCGTGACTGCGGCCTTGACGATAGGCCCGCATGGCGTCCGCACATAGACATAGGTGATGTCTCTCGGGTCGTAATGGACGTGTACCTCCTTGTGCTGCCCCACCCACGACTCAAACGCGTCACACCAGTACTGCAGACAGTGGATCTGCACCCCGGTACGCGTTAGTTCTCTCGAATCGCCAGGAAGAAATGATGCTAGAAATTCGATTGGATCACGCGGTTGCATCGGCACCCTCCATTGCTCGCTCCCACGCCACTGATGGCGCCATGCGCAGCATCCGGTGCTCACGCAGGTGATAACTGCCGAGAAGTTGTTCCACAAACCAGCTCCGCAATTGTCTTAGCGTGAGCGAGGCATGTTTTTGAGGGTCATAATCATGCTTTGCTCTGACGGAATTTTTGGTCGTCCCAGGTAGCACATGACACTTTCCGACCATGGTGCCAATCAGCCTTTCAATGGTCCCACCATAGTGAGGCGAGCCGACCGGTCGATAGCTCAGCAAGATGCCGTATTCGTCACAGCCACGACGGAATGCAGCGGACTGAAACTCCTTGCCGTTATCGACCATGATTTCTTTGGGCAAGCCATTCATAGGCCAAGCCAGTGGTACACCAAACTCCTCCGCCGGATGCTTGGGCAGCACTGCATGAGTCAGACAAAGTGCGACCGCCAGAATTGATGGTGGCTCGAACCCAATATGGATACCCAACACGCACCGGGTATAAACATCGATCGCCACCGTCAGCCATGGCCGGCCGATGTACTCGCACAGAGGGTCATCGGACTTTGCCATGACATCCATGGGCGTGTGATCGATCTCGACGCGCTCAAGGGGTTCGGAAACCCGTACATGGCCTGGCATGCCTTTGTAACGGTATTTGGACCGCTTGCTCCCTAGTCTCTGTAGCTGCGCCTCGTGGATCTCGTACGCCTCCAAGCGTCGTACAATGGACTTTCTGCTTACCGGAGTCAGGCCCTTTTCACGGCACATGGCAGCTACCTGATCAACCAGCGCACTTATCCGAGGCTCATGCCGCTGCAGGTGGTACTTCTCAATGCACTCAGCAATGATTCGCTCGCGTTCGGGATCTAATACTTGAGTACCGGGCCTTCTGCCGACGTGGCCACATAGAAGGCTTGTTATGGTTCCGCTCCTCTTGTAGACCGCCACTAGCCTTTCTACTTGACGGACACTGATGCCAAGCTTGGTGGCACCATCGCAAACCTCTTTAGTGCGATTACTTAGTGGAACAAGGATAGAACGGACAACATCTGCTCGCTCCTTTGCCTTTTGCCACTTTTCATGAGGTATATCGTTAAGACTGACGTCGCCTAACACATCCGGCTTCTCGGCAATCGCTATCAGTTCTTTCCTGAAAACTGTTCGTATCCCCAACCCGAATTTAATTTGAACCTTATCGTGTCCAACCAGCTCCAGCACTTCGACCGCTTGACTCTGATACAGCGCGTAGCCGCCAACCTTTAGATCAACGCGCATGGAGAGGTCCTCCAGATATCAGGGGAATGTCGACTTCCGTAAGGAGGACAATTGGCAGCCCTGTTGCCCTTCGTATCACCGCAAATTGAAGGTTGAGACGCTCCTTCAAAACCTCCGCCATGCGGAGTGGCTTCACTTCAACATAAGTCTTGGCTCCGAAACCCATCTCCGCTAGGCACGTCGGTACGTCAGATAGATAGACCAAAAAGTCAGGTGTGTATGTACGCAACCTTTCTTCATAGGTGTAACTCACCGTGATCGGCTGACTACGTATGCTCAGCAATTCATAATGTGTCGCTAACGCCGAAATCGCCGCGCATTCGAGCTTGGATTCGAAGCCGATAGCTCCGTGTCGCGATTTGACGGGATGCCAGCCTCGCACGTGCCGGCTTCTCGAAAGCGGTATGACTCGCTTCTCATACGCAACGTCTTTGATGGATAGATCGCCAAGTTTCGACTCTAAAATGAGTTGTTGGCGCAAGCATTCTGCATGGTCTGCGGTGATCACAATAAACACTCCTCAGTAGTTGCCGCTGAGCGGCGTGGCTGAGGCCACGGCAGATTTTCGGCAACACTTAGCCACCCCTCGTTGACGAGGGCAAAAGGCTATGGCAGGCTACCGACGTCGGCTGCGAAATCGACACATCCGCAAGACAATAAGGGCTCACATGTGGTGGTACACATGTGGGCCCTGTTCGTCTCTGGGCCTCAAAATCTTAATCGTGCTAGCCGATACGCTACCTCTCTAAGCATGGATCGCCGGAGCGGCCATCCTGTTACCGGTGAAAGAGCCTCTGCGGCCCGAGACATCCACATATGTCACGCTCAGTCGCGCTTAGTCACGCCGTAGCGACTTTTCATCCTTATCTGTCTGAGCATTTGAATTTTCCTTATTCGGCGGGAGGCCGGCGGACTCGTTTGCGCCCTGATCGGCCAGCGCCGCCTCTGCCCTCGCCTCCATGCGTGCAAGCCAAGCCGCAACGTCCCGCGTTGTGGCAAATCGGGCATGTCGCCCCTCGATTCGAAAAGTAGGCACCGCGAGTCGCTTCCGCCTGACTGCCTGCCTGAAGGCCGCACCGTTTCGATAACCCAGCAACCGCTGCAGCGCGCTGCCACCTATGAGAGGCCCGAACTCTTGAAGCAATTGCCGTTCGATCTCACTGAGCCGCTGGTTTTCACTCTCTGATGTCATGGGGTCCCCGAAGTCACGGTTCCATGATCTCGAAAGCGCGCGCGCGATGCGAGGTATCACTTTTTGTCGATTCGATACCCCGTGACAGAGCGTGACAGGTAGTATCTGGTGGGCGACCACATAGCCAGACGCCAGGCGCAAAATGCCACCCGCTACACGACGATGGTCCAAAGACGTCAAGCTGGTCCGTGCCCGCGCGGGATTCGCTGACATAGCAATCGCCGCCGGCGGCATCTGGGACCCGAAGCAAATCGAACAGATGGTCGCCGAGCACTCCCATGGCGCCTTCGGCGACGTCACCAACAAATTCAGCAAGATCACGTGGAAGGGAGTCGTTCCTAACGAGGCAACTATCCAGACCGTGTTGACAGCCTTTCCAGCCTGCAACATCCGCTATTGGCTAGAGCTTCCTCTGTTCTATCTTCTCGATGGAAAACAGAACGGACCCGCCACTCAACGCCTTGCCTTTGCTAGCCTCGAAAATTTCTTGAGCGTAGAACTGAGACATCCCCCCATCGATGACGACCCCTGGCAGGAAAAAAAGCTCCGCTTTCTGAGTGGCAAGACCATTACTTCGCTACTAAAAGGTCCTGTAGCCAATCAATTGGAATACCTGCATGAAAAGGATCATTACCAACATATCCAATTGCGCATTGACCAAGCACTAAAAAGTCACGGCAAAGTCCCCGATGAACTTGCCACAGCAAAGCACGACATCGCGTGGAAGCTCCACGAAATGCAGGAAGCACACCTACTCGATCACCTGCAAACGTTGACCTTAATTACCGCCTTGACCAAGCGTGCCCAAGATATCGAAGATCCTGAGGCTTTCGTACTGGCCTCACGGGCAGCTCAAACCCTCTTTCCCGCAGCAATAGCTCACTATCCGCAATTGCTGTACAGCACGAAGATGGTTTCGGAACTCTATTGCGAGCAGCTGTGGGCCCCTATGAATCGGATGTCGCCTATAGTCTTTCGCTGTATCGACGATCCCGACGAACACGTTGAAAGAACGGTTAGATCTGCCGAGCTCCTCGGAACACTTTGCGTACCTCTGGAGCACATTCGCCGAGGCCACAAAGACGAACCATATAAGTCCTCCCACCCATCTTGAGAGGCGAAAGTGAAGAACTTGCGCTTTGCTTCCGGTTCGAGGAGAAAAATACGGAAGCAAATTCCCTCCATTAGACATGTTCGATTTGATGGAGTTGAATGAAACACAGTCAGACAGCTATCTTTGCCACCCCCTTAATCAGACGCACGGTCTTTGGGGAACCGGAGTTTCAGACTCCTCACGAATTCCCGGCTGAAGAAGCCCAATTGATCAGCATTTATTCGGCCCTCCTGGATATCCTGCGCATCGAGCGCATGGCTTTTGGCGATAAAAGCCATGACTTCATCAAATCGATCCAGGCCCGACGTGGACTCCAATGACGTCAGGTGATGGAGATTTTCGGATATGAGGACATGCTTGGTCATTGGGAAATACTATGCTTCACAGCTATAAGCTTCAATGCGTGCGGATTCCGGTCAGGCTGAACATCGATTCCTGAGATCGTTGAACATCCTGCTGGTTCTGACCGCGGCGGATGGCCTGCTGCTTCGTCTGTACCCAAACCGGGGCGCTTCTGGTGTCGTTGCCACCGTAGCGGATCGGCTTGCTCAGCACCTCGCTCCAGATGTCGGCGATGACCGCGCCCGTAAGCACATCCGGCCCGACCACATCGATGGTCTCTCGCGGAAGGGGTCTGGCCGCGCGCTCGCGAAATATCCTCTCCAATGCGGCTGCTTCACGTGTGTCCAGCGATGATGTCGTCAGAATGTATCTTGATTGGATAGACAATTACTCTGAAATGCACTTCGATGTTATTGCAGCCATATTCAACGCTTCGGGTATAACGCGAGGGGCGATAAGGGAAAAAATCGGAAGACAGAGGCTGCCTGAGTCATCTGCAGATGCTGATCTGTATAAGCTTCTAATTCGCGACCTGTCTATGGGAGGCATCATCCGTCAGCACCGTGAAACGGATTATCACGGCAACTTCGTTGCAAAACAGTCGACGAAATCAGGAAGCCAAGGAGGTACTAAGACTATGGTTTCGGCGTTCGACAACAATGAAAAGTATGAGCTAACGGAGTTGGGTATTCACGACAAACGAGTTGCGGAAAATTGCCGTCTTGTTTCAGGGACTCGTTCAAGACGCGAGGTTCACGCGCTTAAGCAGAGAGGGCTACTCCTCAGGGTTGTTCGAGACTGCTAATCGCTTTTGACGCGGGAATATAACCGATGGCTAACTTTTTACCATCCTTGAAGATCTGGACCCTAGTTGGGACTCGTGGGCCCTCTACTGAGTAGCCAATCTCCACGAAATCCGTACACGTCATTGTCGCTATGTATCTCGCACCCATATCTGCTGAGGCCGAAGAGGTGGGTGGCGTTACGGAACACATTCTTTTGCCCCCAGCAAAGAGCTGAACAGTCATCAATTCGTTGAGCTTCCAGGGTAGCTCCTGTTTCGATTCATAAAAGAGCTGGGTCAGAGCAATCGGAATCGGGTGATGACCCGGCAGAGTCACAGAAACACCCATGCGCGCATCGCTATTAAAACTAATAGCCTCACTACTAAAAATGTGACCACCCTCCACCTTCTGATGGCCCGCACATGTCTCAAGAATGATGGATGCTCCATTTGCAAACACCCACTGGTCGCCGCCATAGTCGGATTGCTCACTAGACTCAGGCATGCCAATCAAGTCTTTGGGATCGTATTTTATGGGCTGATGCGCGCTCTCGGTTCGCAGGATTTCGGGCGGGCCATACGTTGCAATGAGGCGATTTTCCATTTCGCTAACGGATGTGCTGACGACACCTTCTTCAGGATATGGCGTGTCATAACATAAGAAGACGGACGCCAACTCATGGTTGCCGTGGAGGTACAGAATGGCGTCCATTTCTTGTTTTTCGAAGGTCGCGCGGCCACTACAAGAAACGACACGCTCGTGTTCTATAGAAGACATGAGCTTGTCTGGTCGACATGAAAATCCCGAAATCACTTTGCGCGCTTTTTTATCGTCTAACATCTGTCCAAGTCGCAGTCCTTCAAATTCCAGAGCGCCTCGTTTGTCGGTCTGGCCTTCTACATCGATGTTCTTTTCGACGCCTTCCAATTGATCAATTCGGGCCTGATAGGCAACCGTGATGCACTCGGCGTCTCCGCAAATACCGTTGACAAAGCCCAGCCAAATTCGCTGACCTGCGCGCAGCTCTGCCTTGGCGGCAGGATTCGACGCTTCATAAGCTGTCGCATAGACGTCCGCTAACTTTGAGTCCAAGTCAGATAGGGCGACGTTTCCACAGATGATTTTCTCTGTTTGGGTCGAAGCCTTTTTGCAGTCAAAACTTGCGGCATGTGCAAAGGAACCAACACATAGCAAGAAAACAAATACCCACCATCTAGCAGTCATTCTACACTCCGCGACACAGACTTACTTTTCATATCGTCTTATGACTTTCGCTGTTTCAAAGTGGGCTGCTTTTGCGGCAATGTCCTTCGGTTTCGCGCCATCGGCACGAGCTGCATCAGGCTTGGCTCCATGCTCAAGGAGCAATTCAGCGTAAGCGGTATATCCCAATCTTGCTTCATACGACAGCGGGGTTTCACCGGAAAACGAGCAAGGCGGGGTTCCCTGACCGCAGTCCGATATAAATCGGCCATAGGGAAGCACGTTTGGGTTAGCGCCTCGTTGCAGCAGCAATCCGATCATCCGCTTTCCCGTGTGCACGTTAGTGAGGTCATATCGACCCAATGCGTGCATGAGCGCGGTTTGACCCCGATACCAAGGTTGGACCTCGCCTGGCATCGAGGCGTCGAGGGTGGAGTTAATGTCCAATCCGCCATCGATAAGTGCGCGCGCGGCGTCAACGTCATCAGCATCGATGGCATCGTATAGTGCATTTGTTCCGAAATAGCTTCGATCGTTGGGTTTTGCGCCAAATTCGAGCAAGAGTTTGATCACGTCTGCAGGTTGCGGCATATCTTTTCGAGCCGGCCTGTCTGTCCACGCCATTCGTCCACCTTTACCTACACTGCGCAAGCCTTTCATAGCAGCCGCAGCCATCAAGGGTGTCGTCAACGATTGGTCGCCACCCCCTGACTTTTCGGCCCAGACACAGTTTGGATTCGCACCAGCCGCTAATAGGGTTCGAACGATAGGCAGGCTGGCATCGAAAGAGTGCCACAACGGCCCACAGCGACCATCGGCACCACCATAATTAGGATCAGCCCCTTGGGCTAATAACAGGTGAACCTGATTTGCATCGTCATTTTCGATGGCTAGGAATAGAGGTTTGGCGAGCGATTGTTTCTTGGCCTCTAAAATTTCATTAGCTTTAACCGTAGGTGCCGTTGCGGCGACATCTTTTGCGGTAACTGTGTGCGCGAATCCATAGGTCGAAACTGCCAGTAGGCAAAAAAAGACCTTGGCTGCGTCGGACGTCATACGTGGCTCTCCCTATTGGGGTGGAGCATCGCATCATCAGCAGTCATTGGGCGGCCAAAAAAATGGCCATTGTGTGGAGAAAATTCATTGAGACGCTCCCGGCGCTCGTTCTAGCCCACGGATTCCCGGGCTCGGGACCATGGAAAGACCGCTTCTGGCCGATGCTTGCCCTTGCGAGCCCGACCGCGAGCGGGCGAGCTGCTGCGGGCAGAGACCGACCCAAAGCGGGCAGGCTGGTCGAGACCTGCTAGAAACTCTCCAAGAGGATTGTCGATTTCCGATCATCAGCTTCGTCGTTAGCGCATCCCCATCCAAAAGGATTTCCTATGAAATACCTCGGCCTGGCCTACTTCACCCCGGAAAAGTTCGCCGCAATGGCGCCAGACGACGTCAAGGAATTAGTGAGCCAATGCCCGGCATTGGACGAGAAGATGCGTGCCACCGGCAAGGTTCTGGTTTCCGCGTCGCTTGGCGATCTGGACAGCTGGAGGACGCTTCGTCCGCACAGCGGCAAGACGCTCGTCAGCGATGGGCCTTACACCGAGTCGAAGGAAGTGGTGGGCGGCCTGTTTATTATCGAGGCGGACAGCCGCGACGAGGCGCTGCGCATTGCATCCATGCACCCGGCCGCCACGCTGGGCGAAGAAGGAGGATGGGCCGTCGAGCTTATCCCCATGGATTTCTACCTGGCCCGATGAGGGCTTGGACGCCCGCCTCAAGAATGCTTTGGCCCCTTTTTCCACAAATACCTTCACGGCTTCGTGAGTCATCGCGGCGATGTCCGTTTCTGGCCGATGCTTGCCCTTGGGAGCCCGACGGCGAGCGGGCGAGCTGCAGCGGGCAGAGACCGACCCATAGGACATTGACGAAACGCGAAAAAAAGCGTTGACAAAGCAACCAGGAGAATTAGTTCGATAAGCGATGATTATCCGGCAATTTTGCGAGTTGATTTATCGCGAAAGGGATCAGAGCACGCCGGACGTCACAATGCCTGTGGCGCCCCCGCGATAGGCGTGAAGCCATCTTCGCTCCAGGCTTCGCTACCCACGCCATGGTGGACGACAAACAAACCATTCGGGTCGTAGCGCTCTTTGATGGTTGTCAGGCGAGCATAGTTAGACCCCCAAAATCGGCTTTGCCAATCGCGCAGAAAATAGTCGCTCTCCGATACGTAACTTCCAGCATTGGGCGCTAGTCGATACAGCGCACCCATCGCCTGGTCTAGGGCGCGGATGTCGTGACGCACTTGCTCCGCATCGACCTTCGCGCCTGGCATGCCAGGAAAGGCTGGACCGCCGTCGCTACCAAGTATTGCAAGTGCGAAGGCATCCAACACTTGAGGATTCATCGCCGTATCGCGCGTGCGCACAAGCGCGTCCGACGAACCACCTGCTAGCCCCTTGCCAAAATACAGCTCGATGCTGCGAGTGCGCGATGCATCGAACAGCGCATCAACGAGGCTGCCGCGGAGGCCAGGTTGCAGCAACTTCGCCGGCAGCCATGCTGAGCGATAGCCGTGGATAAACCGGCCCACTTCGTTCTGTTCTCCGTCCCAGAACATGTGCCAGGCGGGTGCACCGGGGCGATCGTCGAACCGCATATGGCCTGGCCAGTGTTTCTGGAAATAAGCGCCGTCCCACAAATGCTGCGCGGGAACAGTCAACACGCTGACTGGGCTGTCAAAGCTATACACCTTACGTGCGCGTACCCAATCCAGGAATGGTGCCCAGATGCGCTCCACGGTCGCCGTGTCCAGCCCTTGAAACATCATAGTAAAGCTGAGTACGTTGTCCGATTGCAGCGTGGCGTGTTCGCCCCAGTGTGGGTTAAACAGCTCGGACTGGTAGAACCCGAGAAAGCGTGCAATCAGTTCACGATAGGCGTTATCGTTCGACGCACGTATGTCACCGCCGACGCCACCGAAAAAGTTAGGCAGGTCGAAGGTGCGCAAGGTCACGCGCGTGAGGATACCGAGGCTACCCCCGCCCCCACCCTTCAGCCCCCAGAACAGATCAGGGTGGCTGCACGGATTAGCGATGCGGATCTGCCCATCGGCAGTCACCACTTCGGCCTCCAGTAAGTTGGCCGCAGCAGTACCGAAGGTCTTGGAGTAATGACCAAAGCCGCCGCTTTGCACGAGCCCGGCCACGCCCACCGTTGGGCAACCGCCACCCTGGACATAGCGCCCGCCTAGCGTAGTGACCGCCTCGTAGGCGTCCATCCATAGGCAACCGGCACCAAGCGTGACGGCCGGCTGTGGCTCGACGTTTCTTTCGCATCCCTGTCCCACGAATGCCGGATGGTGCTGGATCTCTCGCATGTGGCGTGTCCATACCAACAGCGAGTCGGGCGCATCAGACGTGCCCTGGTAGCTATGACCGCCACCTTTTACAACGAGGCGCAGGTGATGTTTGCGCGCGAAATCCACGGCTGCCGTCACATCGCTTGCGTCCTTGGCAACCACGGCATAGCGGCTAGGCTGGGACGTCCATGCACCAAACCAGCCGCTTGTTTGTGTGAGGCCAGGCTCATCGCCCAAGTAATAGAGATTCTGACCGTGAATGTATTTGAGCGCTTCCGCTGCCGCCACGCCGCCTTGAGCAAAGGGGGATTCGGGAACGATCAAACGTCCGCCGACTTGCGCTTTGAGCGCCTCCCACTGCTCGGGCTCCGGCCAACCAGCGTCTCCTGGACGGACACGCGAGGTGAGCAAAGCTTGCTCTCTTCGCATTTGCGCAGTCGAGGAAAGTGCTAGCGGTAGGAGGGGCGCGGCGAGGACGGCCTTGAGTAGATCACGACGACGCACGACATCGCTCCTTGAGGTCCTTGAATCGACATAGTGGATGATGGGTGCCTAGCGAGCCAAGTCGCAAGTGATTAATCGACGGTGTGCAGGGACGAATAGAGAGCTACCAGGGGCGAACCGCGGCCTGTGGAACGGGTTAATGAATAAGTCGTCTTGTACTGGATATCAGAAGTGCCAACATACGGGCCGGCCGTATTCGGTTAGCAGACACTCCCTATTGCTCTGATGTCCGCTTCCGGCCCGTTGCAACCGGTCGCGAACAGCTTCTTTACGGTGTGCATTTTTCAACAGCCGAGCGTCCGAAGTGGCCCGATGACAGATCGCGTGGCTTCGATGACGGCTACGCTAGCTAACTCACCTTGGAAAGCTGCGGACTGGTTGGAACAGGGGAAAGTGGACAGGCTTGACCAAAACCGGTGGCGATCACGCGGTGAAAGTGTGATGCCGTCGCGTATCCAGGTATAAGGTGGGGATGATTGGCCTTGAGCGCGCCGGTCTGCGGGGCGCATTCGGTCAAACGTGACGTCCGCGTCATGCATGAAAAAGTAAGTTCAAGCCTCATCATCTGCCAAGCCTTGCCATGTCCCTCGATTCATTCCATCGCGAAGATCAGGTCGCCAAACCGTCCCGTGCCCGTGACAAGCCGCTGAAATTCAGCAGCGACAATGCGTTCCATCACGAATTGCGCCGGCGTGTCGATGCCGAGTTCAAGCGCATGGGATGCAGCCAGCGTGACAGCGCTCAGATGTATGTGAAGGCTGCGATCATCTTCGGTGTGTTCGGGCTTACCTATGTGGGGCTGGTGTTCTTCGCCACCAACGGATGGCAGGCGTTGTTGCTAAGTGTTCTGCTCGGGATCGCGACTGCGGAAATCGGGTTCAACATCATGCATGACGGTGGTCATCAGGCATGGTCGGAGCGGCGCTGGATCAACCGGCTGCTGGCGATGACAGTCGATATGGTCGGCGGCAGCTCGTATGTGTGGCAATGGAAGCACGGCCGCTTCCACCACACCTGGGTCAATGTCGCCGGCCACGACAGCGATATCGACCTTGGCGTACTGGCGCGGCTCTCTCCGATGCAACGTCGGCGACCGTGGCATCGCTGGCAGCATCTCTACCTGTGGGTGCTGTACGGCGTCACCGTGATTCGCTGGCACTGGTACGGAGATTTTCGCGACATCATCACTGGCACCATTGGCGAACGACCGTTTGCGCGACCGCGTGGTGGGGATCTGGCGGTCTTCGTGCTCGGCAAGCTGGCGTTTTTCACTCTCGCCTTCGGCGTACCGCTTGTCTTCCATTCTATTGGTGCAGTGCTGCTTTTCTATACCGTGACAGCAGCCGTCGCAGGTGTGTTGCTGGCTCTGGTGTTTCAGATGGCGCACGTGGTGGATGCGGCGGCCTTTCCCGCACCGCAGGCAGGCAGCCTACAAATGGACACGTCCTGGGCGATCCATCAACTGCAAACTACAGTGGATTTCGCCCGCAGCAATGAAGTGTTGAGCTGGTTGATCGGCGGCCTGAACTTTCAGGTGGAGCACCATCTCTTTCCGCGCATCTCGCACGTGCACTATCCCGCGGTCTCGCGCGTAGTGAAAGATACCTGCCGCGAGTTCGGTGTCTGTTATCTTGAGCAGCCTACCTTCGCTACCGCCATCGCCTCGCACTACCGCTGGCTGCGGCGGCTTGGCAGGTCCGACGTGATGACGCCGGCGGCCGAGCACATGCCGCAGGCGTGAAGGCCAAGTTCGACCTATCCGGACCCCCTGCGCGGAATCGGCCGTATGCCATTTTCTGCGAAGGTCCGTTACTGGCCAATACCAGACCCTGCAGACATCTGCTGGCTGTCAACACCAGCGCCGTGTTCAGGCCATACCGGAACGGTGTTCAGACATCACGAGCGCCCGCAACAGTCAATAAGTTCATTGTGTAAGGGGGTATTGCAAGCAACTGTGGGCACCCATGAATCGGATGCTTGCAATAGCCTTTCGCTGTACCGATGACCCCGACGAATACCTCAAAAGGATAGTCAGGTCGGCCGAGCTCCTTGGAACACTTTGCGTGCCTCTGTAGCAAATCTGCCCAGGCTACGAAGACGAACATACAAGTCCCCATAAACGTGCACCCATTTCATCCAAATAGCCGTGTTACGATTTATGCGTGGCCCGCCCTCCGTTCCATCACGAACGAATATCACGAACTCGCAGTTGAGCTCCGCTCTTGCGTTGTTCGCCCCCGTGGCCGAGAGGTTAGGCGTCCGGCTTATATCTGGATAAAGGCAGCGGCCAGATAAGCCCCCCCGTGGAGGTTCGAGTCCTCCCGGGGCACCAATAGGTGCTCACTACACAAAATCATCGCAATGTTGTGATGCCCAGTAGCTATCATTTGATGAAGGTAACGGCAGGTGCTTTGCGTGTGCGCGCAAAAGCCCATCATTTCCAGGCGCTCCAGTAAAGTACATTACGAACAAGCACGCCCATGAAAAGGGAATCAACACCCCAGTCACGCGTTGAGGCCGCTCGCGAGGCCTTTCTGGATCGCAATTGGCCGGCCTCTGAAGATCTTTCTCCTAACTGGGGTGCTTCTGGCGAAGCCCGATCTAAGCTGACTAGCAAGCTTCGAAGTGAGAAGCGGCTATTTGGCGTGTGGTCACCTCGCCGGGGTACGTACATCCATCCGATCTTTCAATTCCTAAACGAAAATCCGGCCTCGCAAGCTTCGATATTGCCAGAGTTACCAGCACTGTTGGAGGCGCTTGAAGAGATTCCTGGCTTCAGTGATAGCGAGATGGACGTCGCGGGCGGCGATCCCGGTCGATGGCGTCGACTGTTTTGGCTTTATGGACTCCGCGATGAGCTCAGTGAGCGGAGCTTGGCCATGGCAGCGGCGATTCAGCGCGGGATATCTCCGTTAGAAGCTCTCAGCCTGTTCGACTCAAAGAGCGAGGCGCCACGAGCCCCGGCAGATATGTTTTCTGAAGCACCTAACGCTGTTGTTGCGCTTGCACGTCAAGATGCCGCCGAAGATCGCGACGTCCCTTGATGAAATGATCGTGCGCGAATAAACGAACTAGCATTTATAAGCCACTGCCTCGCTTAACGGTGCCGGTAAACGTTTCTTCACAAATTGCTCGGAGACGCGTGATCGAAACCGGAGGAGCTTTGTTCATTCGGCCCCACATTGCTGCGGAGCCGAGGATCAATCCAGCACTTTCATATAAGCACAGCGCAACGCCTCGGCGTCGACCATCGCATGGTGGCGCCGAACCAAGGCCTCCGGATGTGTTTGGAAGTAGCGCTCGAGCTCGTCCAACACAAGCGCATCGCTGACAAATACCGGCACGTAAGGTGGAATACCTTGTCTGTCGTAGCCAAACTGCGCCAGCGCGTGGTTGAGCTGCACCTTATCCAACATGGCGTCGAAGTGAATGCGGGGGTTGTCGCCGGACGCCACGAATTCACGCAACCGTTGGGTGAATTCGCGATCTGGGTACGCGTCATCGCCGCGGCTGAGCAAGGGATACACCGTTGTCCGAACAAACGTGGATGCCACTTCGGGCAGCGGGTCGCGCTCGGCATAAAACCGCTTGGTTCCATCGGCATTGACAAGCGCCAAGCTCACTAGCTCCCGCATGGCATCGGTCGCCCATTCGGTGTCGAGAAACAGTAAATCGCTCACTTCACATCCTTTTGTTTTCGAAATCGTGTGTTTCTGGTGCATTGAAGATTGGTCTCAGCCCAGCAAAATGAACTGAAAGAACCAGACATTTTCCTGATCTTCGGCTGAAAATTTGCGTTTGCCAGACGACTCATTTCAACAAGGCGAATCGAAATCTTCGATAGCATGTGTCCATTTGTACCCTTCAGTAGTTCTTTTTCAAGCATTGGAACTCGTGGATCATCCAGTAGATCATCTTCGTCAGATATTTGCCTTGAATGCACGAAACGATCAAGAGCAAGGTTGATTGCTATATCTACCAACTGGGTCTGGACTTTGGCATGCCACAAGCCTTGCCGTAGATCGCCAAAATTCCGTGTGTAACAGCTCCCGATTGCCGGCGGATGCCGGATTCCATTCCAAAGGATGCTCTTCAGCTTGTAGCATTTCATAAATGCCATATCAGGAGCGTTCCATGAGTGATTGGTTCTCTGTCGTCAAGGATTCCGTGACCACCTTAGCGACCATGGGAGCGCTCTACATCGCATGGCAAGGGCTCACGACCTGGCGGCGCCAGTTAGGAGGCCAGCAATCCCATGACTTAGCTAGGCGTTTGTTAGTTGGGGTATATCGCGAAAGGAACGCCCTTCGAAGGGTTCGGAGCCCTGCCATGTTTTCCTCTGAGATGCCGAGTCCCCCAATGGAAGAGGCAGCTCAAATGAATGACCAACAGATTCGTTTCTTCGGAAGGCAGCAGGCCTACTTTGCCCGCTGGAAGCGCGTGACCGAGGCGGGTGAAGCGTTAGAAGTGGATATGTTGGAAGCTGAGGCGTTGTGGGGTAACGAGTTCTCCGACATCCACAAACGATTGAACAGATTGATAGCTGAGTTAGTGGTGGCCTTGCGACATGACTTGACGCTGCAAAATCCTGAAGTAGCGCAAAATCAAAAGGACGCAATCCAACGCATTCGAGAAGGACGGCGTGACATCATCTATGACTTGAGCGACGACGATGAAACACCCGATCCATTTTCAGTCGATCTCAATCGTGTAGTGGAAGCCATCGAGAGTTATCTGAAGCCCAAGTTGATTGGCGTCAACAGCATCGTTTCGAAGAGTTAAGCCCACGATCATTAATGAGTAACTTCGAGATGACTATCGGAGGCGGAACATTTTTGACCAACCGGTACCCGTACTGCTGCGCTCCGGTTCGAACATTGAACATCCCCGACCCGACGCGCGTGCAACTACCGCTTCCTCATCTAACTTCACGGCCGCCGAGCGGAATGCTCGACGCCTGAGAGACTAGGCTTTCGGTGCGGTTCGCTCGACAAGTACGTCGTATTTGCGAGGGAAAAAGCCGAAATACCAGATTTTCCCAAGAAACTGGGTGATTCTCGGAAGTATGCGCGCTTCCTCTCCGTCGCTTAGTTCATGCCTCTCATATTCAGGACCTTTCGAACCCGGCAGGTAGAGCGTCCAAGTCCGGTCTACAAGCTCCACACGAAACCGGTACACACCGGTTTCGTCCTCATACTTGATACCCTCATTGCGAGCGGCAAGTCGTATCGTGAAGTGGTTGTCACCCATGTGCAAACCCAATGATCAGGGGATTAGCGGCGGGATAAACTCGATCGGTATTCCGTTCGTTAGCAAAGTCGGCAATTCGATCGACGTCCAAATCCTACCCGGATTTAAAATTACTGCCGTGGCGGTGCCAGTTGCGTTCCCTGCAAAGGTTGCAGAAGCCGATTCCCATAGGGAGCCCGGGAGGCTAATTCCCAGCCTATTTTGCACAAAATCCATCGTGCCTCCGATTGGCGTCTGCTCAAGCGTAGTTCCACCAAGATCTTGTGCAATGTCTTTTGCTCCGTAGTCATATCCCGACCAGAACACGGAGTTGTCGCCCCCATTTAGCCCTGCAGACCAGAGCGATGGAGCAACGCCGGCACCGGTTCCGATTGCAGTGCCAGAGTACAGTTGCGCACTGCTTAGATCCGGAACGTTCGGTAGTGAGCTATAGATTTGCGGAACGTCCGGGAGTGTACCATTCGAACTACCACCAAATTCTGGGGAAGCCACCGCGCAATCTGGAGCGTCCCATGACCCTGTAGCACCAGCGCCCCCGAAATCTAGTCCAAGCGGGTCAATTTGCCAAAGCGGGTTTCCGCCGACGTAGGAGTACGTGCTAATTCCTCCCTGCAACCCCGATGGATCGCTTTGCAAGTACCGCCCAGTCAACGGTTCGTAGCTGCGATTGTAGTTAAAGGCAAGAGCCGACTCACCGTCGTAATACTGTCCCGGGAAACGGGTAAAAAATGCGACCGTACCGCTGGGTGGCTGATCTCCAAACGCATTGTTCAACCATGGCCAGGTATAGACAGACGTGCCGGTCGGCGTTACTGCCGCACGTAGCGTACCCAAGTGGTCCGCATAAAGGTAGTTAATACCTGGTGCAGCTACGCCGGCATCGGTAGCGCTTGCAACTACTACACCATCCAAGTACACAAATTCACGATGGGTCGTTGCGAAATACTCGCCGTAAAGATTGCCGCTGCCATTTGGGTCGTAGACAGTGGCTGCTTGTCCGGCGCTCGGTTGCGTGAAGGTACGCCACACGCGCTGACCTTCGCCGTTGTACTGGTAACTGGCAGTAGTGGCACCACTGCTCGTAACAGCGGTCAGATGGTTTGTGTCGTCATAACCCAGGCCGATCAGTGTGCCATTCGCATCAGTCAACGCAGTGGTATTTCCTGCGCTGTCCAGCGTGCGTGACACCCCTCCTATACTGCTCAGTTGATGAGTGCCCGTGGCATAAAGATACGCCTGAGTGCCTTGCGATGTGGTCTTACTAAGGCGGTCGCCAGTAGCATTGTACGTAAAGCTTTGCTCTGTGTTACCGCTTGCATCAAGCATGGCTGTGAGACGATCCAGTGGGTCGTAGCTATAGGTTTCTGAAGCTGGATTGGCGCCTGCACTATTTCCTTCAGCTTTGATACGTCCCTTAGTATCGAGTAAGAAGTGCAAAACGAGGCCTGTGCCAACTAAATCTGTGAGACGGTAATTGGCGTCGTAACTGCGAGTCACTGATTGGCCGCCCTGGAACGTATAGCTACTTGCCGGCCCGAAAGGTAGATAGGTGACACTTGTGATCAGCGGTGTAAGTGTCGAGTTGGTGTAGCTGCCGTATGGACCGGCGAGTTGGCGATATTGAATTGCTGTAACACGACCATCGCGATCATAGCCGTACTGCAAATCAAAGCCTGACGGGTACTGCATCCATGCAACGCGGCGCGCATTCGTGTAGGCAAATCCGTACGTATACCACGTACCATGGATGATCTGGCGTACCTCGCGAATGTCTCCCTGGCTCGTGTAACACCATGACGTGCTTCCAGAGGCATCCGTCATCGTCGTGAGATGACCGATATTGGAGCCGCCCGTGCAACCACTGATCGGCGTGGCCTGGTCATAGGTGTATGTTACGTTCAGTGAGGGGTGCGCTGGATACGAAACAGCAGTAAGACGATTGAGCGCGTCGTAGCTGTATTGCGTGACAACTCCGCGCGCATCGGTCTTGCTGGTCTCGTTGCCGGCGGCATCAAAGGTTCGCAGTGTCGTTCCTGTGTCCGGACTGACTTGGCCGGCGGCGTTGCCAAGGCCGTCGTAGCTGTATGTAGTGCTCAGATTGTTTGGATCCGTGACCTGGGTAAGCCGGTCCAAACCGTCATATTGAAAGGCGACTTTTGTGTTCTGCGTGGCAGGATCAGTGCCGTTATAGTTCCCCAAGGTTTGCACTAAGCGGTTCAGTGCGTCGTAGCTCAGTTGGCGCTTGATTCCAAGGGCATCGCTGCTTTGGACAAGGTTGCCGTTGGAGTCGTAGCTGCCGCTAGCACTGGCATCAAATACCGTATTGCTCAGGCCATCTACCACCTTGGTTATCTGACCTACGTTGTTGAACGTTCGGGTGATCTGCTTGTGTAGAACGCCGCTCGAATCGTAGATCTGCTGCCCGGTTATATTACCGGCTTGATCCAGGGTGTACTGAATGTAGTTTCCTAATGCATCAGTGATTTTATTCAAGCGATGTGCGGCGTCGTAACCGTAAGTGGTTGTGACGCCATCCGGGTCAACAATGCTTTGTACCGCTCCGTACGCAGTGTACGAAAAAGTCGTTGCAGCCCCGCCGACGCTGCGCGAGGCGAGCCAGCCACGAGGGGTGTAGGTTAGGTCGGTATTAACTCCATTGATGTCAGTAATACGAGTGATGCGCCCAGAACCGTCGTATGAGGCAATGGTCGTAACATGACCAAAGGCATCAGTCACTGTGTGAAGATCGCCCGCTTGATAGCAGGCCGCGCCTGGCGTTCCGCAATTCACTGCACTGCTGCTGGTGTAGTAGTTGTAAATAGTTGTCTGAGCGAGGTCCGTGCGCGGACCGGTCGCAGTCAGCATTAAACCCACCAAGGGACAGCCCGTACCCACCGATGTGCAGTAAGTGTAGGTCCAGCGACGCACGCCAGCGGGAACGCCTCCGCTATTGGAGCAGCTATAGCCCGTGGCTGCGCTATTGGTCGGGTCGATGTCACAGCGAGCCAGGGTCTGCCCCGCCGCGTTGTAAACCCATTGCGTACTACTCACTGTCTTTCCGCCCGCGTCGACGATGGTTCTTGACATAGGTATCCGCAGCACCGTATTCCAGGTCATGTTCGTAGTGCGCTGTGAAGAACTATTCTGGGCGTCCACTCGCTGGGTCAGCAGTCCACTGCTGAACGTGGTGGCAGTGAGGTTCCCGTTGAAATCATCATAAGACGATGGGTAACCATTACCGTCATAGTTGATCGCTCGCCATGGCTGGCGACATTGCGGTCCGCAATAGCCACTCACTCCAGCGAGCTGATAGCTATTGTTGGCGACAGAAAAGGTGAGCTTCTGGTTGACACCGGACGGGTATTGAACGAGCGAATTGCCGTTGCTGTCGTAGTTGTAGTTGATATATATCAGATCAACGTTTCCGCTCAGCGTCGATTCGTTCGCAAAGCCAATGGTTTGAAACTGGTAATACGTGGTCTCGTAACGCGTTCCGGTTTCATCCACGATGCCGGTCATAGCGTTAGGCATGTTGACGCCCACGGTCTCGCTAGATTCGTTGTAGACGTATTGGCGGGTCTTGGTGTCTGGGTACGTCACCGATGCGAGATTGCCGCTGTTGTCGAAGGCGTAGGTTAATGTTTTGCCATCCGGCAAGGTGAGTTGCCGTAGTTGTGCCGCGCTGTTGTACGCGAACTGCAACTGTCGTCCCTTGGGATCGGTGACTGTCAACAGTAGTCCGGCCCTTGGAGCGATAGATGGGTCGGTGCTGGTGGTACTGTACGCCAGCGTTGTCGTCAGACCACTTTCATCTTGAATTGCTACCAATTGGCCCAGCGCACTGTAGATTTCGTAGCGTCGCAATGCGGCGACGAAGAGTGTGTAGCCCGTAGTATTGCCGCTGCTGTCGGTTGTTGTCGTCAGGACATCGGCCACGTCGGGATCCGTCGTCCAGCCACCACTGGCGCTGGTGAACGTCTCCTGGCGTCCGTTCGGACGGAGCGCTGCAATGCTCGTGGGGGGACTGCCTGTGATAGACAGTGAGCGGTCGAAGCTGTGTCGCCACTGAGCACCCATCGCGGAAGGTGGGGCGCCTGGTAGGCTGTTGTAAAAGCGGCGGAACGTCAACCAGTCACTGTCCGTGTAATCGGTCTCCTCCGAGTATTTATTGCCGGTCGCCACGTTGATGGGATCACCCGCAAGCAGCGAGCCCGGGCAGTCGCCCCCACCTGTGCCGTCATCGCATGTGCTATCCGGTCCAAGATTTTTCGCCCTGGCCTGGGGAGATTCGCCCGAATAATTCCAAAAACAAGACTCGCCAGCTTGCGGGCACCAATCAAGCCAGACAGCGCCAAAGTCTGGTGTTTGCTGAATTGCGTAGCAAGAATAGGGGATGGTGGGATACTGAGCCAGCAATATAGCTTTCTCATTTTGGCATTCCGTCCAAGCATCGTCGTATGGGACGGGCGGTGGTCCAACGTATGATGGCTTGACATGAGCAGATGGAGTCGCGGCGACCCCATAAGTCTTCGGCGTTTCATCTGCTGATTGCCGCTCTTTCGCTGCAAGGTGGTCTGGCATCAGACTCACCGCAGCGATCATAAAGACGATGACAAGCGATCTGATCGCAGCAGAAATAGAACCTCGCACGAAGTGCATATGCAATTCTCCCCATTGTTGAGGAAAGCGTGGATTTACTGTGGACCCGCTATATTTGCTGACCGATTGGTCAATCGCTGCATTCTCGACCAGCGCTGTCGACGAAAGATGAAAATACAGAGTTTCTTCTGTAGGGATTAGCTTTATTTTACGTAGGCGTTCGCCTACGTTGCATAACAAAAGTGTCACGCGGTCCGTAACACCGTGCAAAGCGGGCGACTCGAAATCAGACATTCATGCCACCATGAAAAGGTGCGCGGCCCTCCGTTCTCTCTCATACGGTTTGTTTGTTGAAGTTACTGCAATGGGCACATCGCCTCATTGCTTCATGCTTAATAAGACCGCATGTGCAGCTGACACTGCGAAACGCAGCGCGACCCGTTGAACGTCTCTGAGCCCGACTCGAATCTCGGACCGAGCAAGTCCACCGTACGGAAGTTAAAAAGGGTGACTATGCAATGGAAGATATATCTGCAATGGACTGGAACTCAGCAAGATAGTCGGGACGTTTTTCGTTGAGCCAACGTGCGATGTGAGTCCGACTGAGAAGTTTGGCCAGGTAGGTTTTAGTGACCGTTAGCGTCAGATTATCCGCGCCATAGCTTTCTTCGACGCAACGCGTGCGTTGCTGAATTGTCGCAAGCTCACGTTCAAGGCGAGCTATTTGCTCTCGTGTGATCTCCCCAACGTTTTGAGCCTTCCTGGGAGAAGCGATGAGTTGATCTTCCGGCGTGGCAGCAAGGATGGCCCTGGCAAATCCTGCGGTGTAGTTGCCTTGACCCGCCATAAGCTCAGCAGCCTCCATCTGCCTTAGTGGCTTCATCTGCTTGAGCAGCTCAAAGATCACCAAGGGACAATGCTTGTCTTCAAGCAAGCTAGACGCCTCCTGGCATATGCCATCAAGAAGATGTGAGCGTTGCCGGATAGATGCCGGATTGACATTCAATGCTCGTGCTATTTGTTCTTCAGAAGCACCTCGCTCGATGGCCCGGACAATCATCTTGTGCTCTTGGACAGCGGTAATGCGATTGAGGCGCTTGTTGTAGGTGTACGCTTCATCGTCTATGGAGATGAGGCACTCGACCTCCGTTTTGCCTTGGTCTTTCAAGGCTTCAATGCGCAAAAGGCCATCCAGCAGGAAGTACGTATCAGGCTTGTCGTGGTTAGCCACAACCGCGGGCATCTCAATGACCCCCACTATCTCTATCGAAGAAACAATCTGCCGGTACTTATTTGTAAGTTTGATTTCAGGTTTAAGGATTTTTGTCGGGATGATGGATTCAATAGGCACCGTTCGAGTTTTCTGCTCAAACCCAAGAAGCATCGACGTGAACGATCCTGAAGGGGGCATGAGGTTCATTCGCTACCTCCTAATGTCATCTTTTCGGCTAAAGCAAGCGGAAGCGTGTACAAACCCTCCTGGCGAAGAAGGGAGACGAAATCGCTGTCATTTCTGAGGTTCCGCATCGCTTGCACAACAAACATCAGCTTGCTGTGTGAAAATTCGGCCTTCTTTGCCAATAGCGCCTGCTTCTCTACCTCGCGCTCGTAAATACGCCTCAGTCGCTCGGCGGTGAGTTTTGGACTTGTTCTATGCCGGAGCGGATCGTGGCGAGCTGCCTTACCGCGACGGGCACGCTGATCGAGGATACGTCTAATCGCAACCAGCTTTTTGCCCTTGAGTCCGTTGGCGTAGGCATCCGCCAGAGCTTCCTGGATACCTGCATCGTCGCTGCGAGCAAGGTCAACTGCGAGGCTGATAGGGATGAGACCCGTTTCCACTGCAGTGATAAGGCGCTCTTCGCCACGCTCCAGAAGGCCTATCAACATGTTTACCCAGCTAACGGTGAGGCCGGTCTTGTCAGAAATTTGCTGATCACTGTAGCCACGATCATGAAGGCCACCTATTTCCCTGACGAGCTCCATGGTCGTGTGCTGCCGCCTCGCCACGTTTTCGACGAGACTCATCACCATGCAGTCGCTTTCGCTAGCATCAATGACGAAAGCGGGGATTTCCTTGTAGCCCAACTGCTGAAAAGCCTCCAATCGTCCCTGCCCGCACACCAGGTCGTATTGGGCGATTCCGAGCGGCGTGGCGCGCATGCTGACCGTGATCGGACGCTTGAGCCCGATATCTGCAATATTGCGAATGATCTCCTGGTGCTGCCGTCGATTGCGGACCCGAGGGTTGAGGACATTGATCTGGTCCGTCGGGATCATCACTACTTGGCTCATAGTTCGCCCCTCCGATTACGCGACGTCACTCCAAGGAACACGCTCCGCGAGCACATAGAGTGGCTCCAAGGTGTCAAAGCGGTATGCATCGAGTGAAAAATCGTTGTTTTCCTCCGCGAGCTTGACGGCGGGAAACGGGAGATCGATGTGAGGAAAGAGGTAGTAGTCCAGTACACGCTGATGGTCTGACGCCATGCGTACCGCCACGGTAAGATCGGGTGAAAGGCTCGTATCAAAGCGAATTCGCCAACGATAGGATCCACTTGGCATTTGAAGACACCGCGCAATCACCAGCGATACCGTAAACTCCTCATTCACCGTAAGAAGCTGGGAGTCAGCGTCCTCCGCGACTTCAGCGCCGACGTTTTCAAGCCCGGCACGTAAGGCACGGAGCATTCCCGGGTGTCGCTCCCTCAGCCACTGATTGATACGCAGGTAGCTGAAGTCTCGCATCGGGCAGAACCCAATGAGCTCGTACGCACGGAGCAAGCCTCCGAATCGCGACTGATAGGCGGTACTCGAGGGCATATCGTCCTGCTCATCAATCAGCATGCCCGAAAGAATGCCACTTCGTTCATAGAGACTGCGCAGTAGTTTGAGCATCGTCTCGTCGTCTAAGCGACGAGTCCGCTCAGCGATAATCTCACGTGCGTTGATAAAGAGTTCCGTTGAGACAACCGGTTCGAACGCAGCCTCTTTACGTATCCATTTATCCGGACTGTTACGGACATGACACTGCTTCAATTTGAACGAGGTTCGGTTGTACACGTTGTTGCCAATGTACTTTTCGTTCGTCAGGACTTGATGAACTGTTGCTCGGGTCCAAGCCCGTTGCTGGTCCGTCAAGATGCCATCGGCATTCAGTTCGTCGGCGATGGCACGCTCATTGACGCGACTCTGGACGAAGCGCCGATAGATCCGCTGTACAACCGCCAACTCTTCGCCCGGGCCGGGGACCAGGATGACTCGATCTGTTTGCAGGCTCTTTTGCTCGCCTCGGTGGAGAAGACCTTTAGGATGGCGCTCTCCATCGAGAAGCTGCCGGCGTAGACCAAAGCCCGCCGTGCCTCCCTGCCGGAATCCCAGTTCGATGAGCCGGCACTGCCCTGCAAACACCTTGTTGGATAGCTCGCGGCTATACTCGCCCGCCATCAGCCGCTTGACGTTCTTGATGATGACTGCCGAGGGGCTACCGTCGTTATCGAAAGGTTCGGCGCAATATTCGACACGGATGCCAGCCCGGCGGCAGAGATATTCATAGTAGGCGCTTTCATCCGCGTCCTGGAAGCGGCCCCAGCGACTGACGTCATAAACCAGTATGGCCTCGAAATCGATCGATTTTGATTCGACATCACGGATTAGCCGCTGCAAGGCGTCGCGACCATCCAGATGAAGGCCGCTCTTGCCTTCATCAATATACGTTCTGATAACAACCATGCCGTGATCAGCGGCATAGATTGCAATCGCATCGCGCTGGTTTTCCGTCGAATAGCGCTGGTGGTCGGTCGACATCCGCACATACTGGGCAACGGGAGTGAGGCCACCCTCGTGGGTATGTGTTACCCCTAGTCCTTGCATGCCCATGGCACGCCTACTGCGAACTGTGTGGAGAAAATCTCTTTAGACGAAATGATGGAAAATGTCAATACCTTCCAGCATTTTTGAAATTCGCTACACCCGGCTTTTTTTCCTACCGCGAGGATTCGAGCGGGACGGAAGCTTTTTTGACATGGCGCCTAGAAGCTCAAGCACAGCTTTCTGCTGATCGCTTGGAAGGCCACGGAAGCGCTCAAGAAGGACCACCTCATGCGACTCAGGAGGCTTTGGCAATACGTGATCAACGAGTTCCCAAGGGTGGCAATTCAGAGCATTGCTAAGGCGGAGTAACCAATCTACGGTGAGACGGCGCTTACCCGCTTCAAGTGCACTGATCTGTTGGTTCGTTGTGTCACTATGAGAGGCGAGCATTTCGAGAGACCACCCACGGGCCTCGCGCATAATCTTGATTCGATTCTTTAAGCTCATGCAGGAATAGGCCCTGGTTTTTCTCTTCGGAAAACCTAAAGTTTGGGGCAAATTTCAATCTTCGGTTAAGACCGACATATCGCTAAAAATGTCACCAGACAAATGCCCCCTGTGACAGCAACAATGAAAATTCGCTAGACGAAGCCTGAGCAACGATTGAGAAGTACCTTTCACAGCGAAAAGTGCATGATGCCTTCAGTCAACTCGTTTTGCTTCAAATCGGGATGCGTTATTACGTCGAAATCAGTTTTTCAACTAAGGACAATGATATCTGGGCCAGATTTATCGTCCTACTCCATTTCCCAACAACCCTTACGCACCCCTTCTTCAACAGCATCTTGAAGCATTAGACGCTCCAAAGGCTGTGACTCGGTCCTTAGCTTGTAGATCAAGCGAAGACTGTGAAGGGGAATGGTGTGGCGACCAGTGGCTTCTGAATAGATCGCGTTACGTACTATCAGCTCTTCGACCATCTGAAAAAACGTGCCAGTTTCCATATTGACCCGTCTCCGATATCAATCCCTCCCCGTTGGAGGGCTATTAGTCACGAAGATACTTCAACGTATGATCTTGGATCACATCCTGTTTGATAATTGTGAAGCCAAGTAGTGGAAGCTGAGAGTGCTTATGTAACCAGGAAACGGGACGGCGATGAATGAGAAGCAGGTCTAGCCGCCTCGGCCAGGCCATGGACTGCCAATGACGTGGCGATCGCGGCCCCTTGATGCATCAGGTTCGAGAACCGATTGACGAATTGTTCGCAGAATCGGTCCAGAAGGCGCTTACGGATACCCAAGTACAAGGGCATATGTTGTGCGATCTGACGAACGGGAAGTTCACAGAGCTGACGCTCGAACAGATCGTCTTCCCAGTCAACCGTGGGAAGATTGATCAATTCCTCGATTCCCCGCAACGTGTCGAGCCAATAACACACTGTCGTTTCAACCTCATAGGGGGCGAGCGCGGTGCGGATTATTGATTGCTGTTCGGAAATCCGACCTTCAAGCTCATCTGTGGAAAGTTCTTCAATTATGGCCGTACTTCCTTCTAGCGCGAGAACTTCAAATTCCTTGGCTAACATGTGCGATCGAGTTGCACCAAAAAAGCTTTGATTCAGCTTCTTTTCTTCCGATTGGCACGCTCGCCCGGAAACTTGACTTGTGCCAGCCTGTTCGTAAAGCCAGCGTCTCCCATGCCCAGTACGTCCTCCCACAGCGCCATATGCATCTGTGTGCGCGGAGAATTCCACGAGCGATTGTAGGGTTTTGGCATCAGGTCACCTGACACCACGCGATCAAGGCGTTCACCTGTTCGCTTGACCATCAGGTTGCTCGCCTGTGTGGCGCTGATCGGGTGCTTGGCTTTGTTGTCCGCTGCAGACATGGCGCCCAAGTAGACGAGGTAGTAGGCCTCCGCAACGGACACTCGCTCTACCAACATCGCCAGGAGTTGTTGAAACCGATCATCGCGATCGGGCTCCGGCCAATTGCGCGCAGTGGCCTGCTCATCAAGATACGTGGCGATTTCCTCTCGAGCAAAGTCAACGGCAAGCAACCGTGCGGCGCCCGACCAGTGCTGTGGCCACTTGCCGTCATATGGTATGACGCGCACCTTGTCTGCTAGGGACATTGCGTGTGGGCTGATATGCCAATCAATCTGAGGAAACACCCACGAGTACGAGCTACTTTCCACTCGCTTGATACTGGCTGGATCTGTCTCCTGGCCGGGGAAAATCAGTCCGAACTCCATGAGGGCGAAGAATCCACGCCATTGCTCAGACAGACGGGCAAATGGAATATTGCCCGTGCTCACCCGTGGAATGAAAAGCTGATCGCCAGCAGGCGGCGATGTCCTCAGGAGCGCAACAAGCGTTACTGCGTCCAACAGCGTCAGGTCTTCCAGCGTGGCTGATCGATCGCCAAGTGGGGCGTAGCCGCGCATCGCGTCGATTAGAGTCGCTGTCAGCCGTGATCGCTTACTCAAGCAGCGCTGGCGTGCGGCATCAAATGCCTTGTCGACCTTCGCGTGTTGGTTCTCGTCGTCTACGGCAGATTTGAAGGCGGCTATATGTTGCCTTAGCTCCTCGAGATGGCTGGCCATGGATTCGTTGTCGCACATCAAAAGTGCGTTGGTGATCGCCGTGGCGGCTCCAGGATCCTGATCCAAAAGGGCGAAATACGCTTGGAAGGCTTCGGAGCGAAGGTTGGCCGTCTGGGCCGACCATCCAAGGAAGAATAGCGGGTCAGCACGACGGTCATTGGGGCATATGCTGGATAGCATGTCGTACATGACGTGCGCCATGCTCTGTTCGACCAGGTATTGGAGTATCTCCGATCCCTCGAGAACATCGAAGGCGTGCGGGCTGGGACTGGATGCCTTAAGCGCCTTAACGATGCCGGTGAAGAATTGGTCGCGCTTGCTCGAATCGGCGTACAGATGGCTCGGAAGATCGGTTGCGGCAGTATCGGTGCCGTCTGCTGCATGGATGGCAATCTGGGCGGCCGCCCAGCGATAGCCAAGATTACTCCAATTGGCGCGGGGTAATTCACTTCGCACCCGGACATCGAGCGCTTCGACATGCGGATGGTGTTGCGTCAATTTTGCAGCGTCACCGAGGATGCGACTCAGCGCAGCCCAGTTAGGCTCGGCATCACTGTCTTCGACGCTGGCTTCGTGCACGACTTCGGAGGCTATGAGATAGCGAAACCACCCCTGATGAATGGGATTCGATAGATGCTCAAGCAAATCGACAAATGCCGCCATTCTGAGATCTAACGAAACAATCTCGAATTCGGACCAGTTCTCGTCACCGATTCGACAATATATTTCGGAGGCCAGAAACCAGGAAAGTTGCTTCTCGGTCAAGAGCGTTTCTAGGAACACTGCGGCAGCACGTTCGGCGCCTGCACGATTATCCGTCTTTAGGGACGCCAAACACGCAATAAGGCTTGTTGCCATCCGCGCGTTACTTTCCGTACAAAGCTCGCACGCCTCCACCGAATCCACGATCGCGGAAGGATAGTCTTCGGACTGAATCCGCATCTCCGCGCGCTGTGCCAGAAGGACGCCGAGTGTTTCGCTGGGACCGCTATGCCGTCGCTGACAGTTGATCGCCTCAGTCAGCCAGCGAAGGGCTTCTTGAGGCTGGTTAATCCCTCGGTAACGCTCGTGGATCGTCCAAAGCAGCCGAGGCGTGATCCCTACATCAGTCGCGAATTTCAACAGATGTTTGATTGATTCTGCAGGGCTTATCTGGGCAACTTGTCGCACACGGTCCGCATTGAGAAGGAGTTCCTCAGACGTTGGATACACCTCCGCACCGCGAATAATTTGCTCGCCGATACGTGCCCGTTCCTCACCATCTTTCCAGTGATAGCGATTTCGCGAAGCGACCACAAAGGCAAAGTGGGGCGGCACTTCGAGATCAAGTACCGACATGAGGACACGCATGCCCTCCTCGGGTTCATCTTCATACCCATCCCGTCCCTTCCAGCGCGAGACAGATGCAAAGAGGGCCTGGGAAAAGATGACCTTACCGATGGGCGATAGATTATCTTCGATTGGGCGGAATACACCTCTTGCTGCGAGATTGTCGCCAGCGTGTTGGAGCGAGGCACCCAGCTTCTCCTCAATGCGAACGCTCTTGTCTTCCAGGGCCCGGTAAGCAGATGCCGCCGCTCGGTACTCCTGTTGGAAGTAAAGCAGGTCCGCCGCCGCCTCCGGTGAGGCCGACGTCGGGGCCTCGATGATATCGATCAATTCTTGAAGAGAGACGGTCTCGTCAGGGGTGTTTGTCATGTGTTCCATCACCTTCGGCCGGTGGCCCGGATTTGAAGTTCAACCAGGAACGAACGGCATGCGCGCTACGGACCGCCGTCAGTTTTCGTCGGATCCAAAAGAATAGGAAGAGTGATAGTGCGATCCCCGTCAATCCCAGTATCCGTTGGGCGCGCACTCCGCTCTCGATGATGGTGGGGAGGTCATTGCCTTGGAACACTTCACAAATTACTTTGGTGTGAATGGCGTTGAACCCACCCCAGCCCTCTAGTTTTGGACAATCTTTGGGAACTAACGCGGATAGATTTTTTGAATGGAAGAGTTGTGCACTGTCTTTCGACAAGTAGAAGAGGGTGTGGTCGTCGCTGAACCATAACAACAACTGTGATTGAGACGCCCAAGAAACGGACGAGATAAAAAGCAGAACGACGGCGACATAGCCGACACGCGCTAGCCCCTTCGCGGCGCCGAAGTTGAAGATTTTGCCTTTGAGTTTCAAATCCTGGCGATGGAAATATCGGCCACACTCGCCAACCGTGCCGATATCAATCTCATACTGCTTCGCCCAGTCGAGAAGCCGTGACATTTCTGGGACGTGATCGGCCCGCATGAGAGTGGCTCGAAAGGCGATGAGGTCCGCCCGTTGGCGGATCGCGTTTTGAATACGTGGGTCGGATACCTGCTTTTCCGGATGGGAAAGTTTCCAGAAGAGATGATCTATTGGGAAAAAGGAGCCCGAACGAAAGATCACCCAAATGACGGGCACCGTCAGGATCGCGATGGGCAGCCACCACGCGAATTGCCCCAAGGATTTAATGGCATCACTCACCTGCGTCTCTCCGTTCCATCGAGATCCCCCGATCCGTTGAAGTGAGTATACGGTGGACAACGACCCCTCATTGGATGCGAAGAAGGGCTGGATCTCGTCGACAACGGAGTCATAATGTCTCCCTGTCCTCCGCTGCAAAAACCAACGCGCCGCTGCCATGCGCGGCTCTTTGGTTCGTTCAATTTAACGCATTGATTTGCAAATAATTATTTACTTTGTGGCATCAGCCACCAAATAGCGCCAAAAACGCAAACGGCTCCCTTATTCTTTGGCAGCGTTGTCTTCAATCATCCCACGTAGCGCTTCCTGGCGGCGGCGTTGGCGTTTTCTCATCCCGCTTGCCGCAACCATGGCGGCAAACCAGTGATAAGCGGGCAGTCCATAACCTATCAACATAACAGCCAACACACCCAATCCAATCCGCTGGCCGCGGACGGTCTTCTTGACATACGGGAGTAGTGAAGGGTCACCAAACCATCCGCACGCTGTCGTCACCTCTTTGGCGGGAAGACCCACGCGCACGGCGATCATTCCATGATCCATCTTCGTACAATCAGTGCTATTGAAGTATTGGGCAGTTCTCCATACACCGATGTTCTCATTCCCAATCAGAAGCAGCGTGCCGGATCCGTTTTTGACGCTTCCCCACGCACGGTCTGACAACGACACGCCACATGCGAGTATGAGCAAAGCCGCACAGGTGCTAAAGATTGCGAAGGAGAAGATGAATTCCCATCTGGCGGGTGGGTTCGGGGGTAGTCCAGGGCGACGAATGTCAAAGTAACCTTTACATCGGGCAACATCACCGATTTCCTCATCATTTGCTTCGGCCCACTCTAAGAGACGATGAGTCTGTGCCAGTGTCGCGCACCGTACTCCAGTGACGGCGCGAAATTGCATGAGCGAACTTCGCTTTGCGAGGAACTGTTGAACCGTTTGATCGCCCGGCTGAGGCTTGCCATGCACGATAGACCACAGGCGAGCCAGCAGTAGGTGGCTCGATCCGCTGCGCCAACAAAGCCACCAGAGGATGAGGCCAAGACCTGCCACTTGAAGGATGGCCTTAAGCCAGACTGGTGCTGTGCTGATATGTTCCAACATAAACACTCCGTCGTTTGCCGTGGGCGTCTTATCGGCGCCGCTATCAGTTATTCGAACAATTTAGGGGCTAGCAGATTGGAGTTGCTTAATAGCATTTCCGGGCTTCTGCTTCTTCGAGATCGCTCTATCATGGAGCCGTTAGCCGATGCACCTAGGTACGTTCAGCCCACCAAGGTGGGCAACGGCATTGCATCGCCCTTACCCATACGTGACATGAGATTCACACCGCACTCAGGGCATTCGTCATCGCGATGGAGCACTTCCTCGATCATCCGTCGTGAAGGATGTTTGAATCGCCTCGAGATCGACAACCCTTCTCGGTCGTGCAGTGCTAAAAGACTGAAGAGCGCATCGTTGCAGCCTTGAGCTGCACCAATAGCATTCATAGTAATGACGCTTGGCGAGGGCGATTCCGTTCCATATGCTTGATCAGCCTTCTCGATTTCCGACTTCGCTTCGATGGCCAGCTGGTGACTAGAGATCATGCCTGTGCACCACAAACAATTGCTTCCCGGTCTCACCCAGCGGATAACGGAAAAAGCATCTGTCATGTCATCATCTTCTTCTGCAACGATCTTCGACCCTATCTGGATCCCTGGAATGAAGTACTGATGAACCATGGCGTTGAAAACTAACCGTGCTCGCATTGAATCGGCTGCAAGGATCAGGAAGTCGCATTGCAGAAATTTTCTTGCGATGTCGTCTTTTGCGAAGTCGGCGCTGTAGCTCTCAAACTTTATCGATGGGTTGGCCGCTCTTGCCACACGCTCGGTGATCGCGCACTTCTTCGTTGCAAATTGTTGTGCAATATTTCTAACCCAAGCCGGCCATGCAGTCGATGTGAACGGATGCTTCGCGTCCCAACGAGTGGCACCCACGACTCGCGATAGATTCGATGTCTCGATGCGATCAGGGTCTGCAACGACAAGTTTGCCAACTCCTAGTCGCGCAAGTTGCTCGATCGCAAGAGAACCCACGCCGCCGGCGCCAATCACGCCTACAACGCTGTTTCGCAATATTTGCTGCCCTTTTTCTCCAAACATACGGATCTGGCGATCGTAAGTATCTCGATCGTGATCGCCGAAGGTGTGATCGTGAGGACAGTCGGTAAGACGTACGATATTGCTCCCGATAATTCGCGTCTCATTCAGTTCCAGACGCCGACCATCAGGTAGCCATATGTCCCCTGCGACGGCACGCTTCGCATATACGGCCGCACCCACCGGCATGCCACCTGAGAGTTCCAGTAATCCCGGATAACCCTGCTCATGGGAGTGCAGATCCGTGTAGCTGAAACTGACGCGGTTAGTTCCGCCATGGTTATGCACGGCAATATAAGCAAGCTTCTGCTCGCGGCATTTTTTAATAAGGGGCTGGATGAACGCAGCACGCAGTGAGCGATGGCTGTGGCGACCCTGGACGTAGTCGACGCCGTCCAAGGCATACACGACCTCTCGCGCAAGTAGCCTGAGACAACCGTCAACATTCGCTACGCCAGCCAAGATCACCAACCCATGCTCATCACCGTCACCAGGAAAAAGGTGACGCATGATCTCGGCGTGTAGCTCGTAGGGCACAATGAGTTTGCAGGAGTTGATCATGATTTATGCATCCAGGCGATGACTTTCTGTAGCTTCATGGCAGCGGATTGACCGAAGTCTTTGACGCCATTGGTTCTGCGAGATACCTGGACGGCAGGTACGCCCATGAAGGAATGATTCGGCGTGACGGGTGGCGTGAGCGCCGTACCATCACGTCGAATCAGGTCTCCGCGAATGAAGATGGGGTACACGTCGGCATATGGAATTTGCGCGGGTATGTGTGCGCCTATCCACGTCTCTGATTGCTGATATGTGTCAGGCAGTTCGACAGATTCAAACCGTATGCGAGCACCACCGGCGCCATCAGGCTGAACGTCCCATCCGCTCGGTTGGAAGATCCGCTGAATTTCTTCGATGGCCTTTGCCACAGCTGCATTGACGCCCGATAAGTCAGGAATTGTCGTCATTGCGGATAGCCTCAAAGACTTCACCTTCGTGCACGTGAATGCGCTGGTCATCCTGGATGTCGCGCTGCTGGCCATTCATCAGTTCATGGAACAGCACAAACTCCACAGTGATTTTCACGCCTGCTTTGATCGCTGCTTCTTTGATCTGCAGTCCTGTCTGCTCATGATGATCGAGCGTTACCTCCTTGGTATTCACGATGACGCGCACGGGCCGGTGCTCATGATGCTCATGATCACGATAGTGTTTGTGATCGTTATGGTGCTCGCCGTGCTCGGAAGCTTCATGGTGACCGTGATGCTCCGAACGATGATGCTCATCGTGCTCACGATGTTCAGGATGTTCCGGGTGCTCGTGAGCCTTATGGGCTTGATCGTGCCCGGGGCCCTTTTCGCGTTCGTTTTCTTCGTTCATAGCCATGTTGTGCGGCCTCGTCTTGTTGCCAACCGGGGATCTAATTGCTAAAGTGGGATTGCGAAGATACAATACATCCACCTAAGTAGGAATGCAATCCCTATTTAGCAATTTCCAGGAATTTCTTTAAATGTCTGATTTACCAGTCATTTTTGATGCGAAAGCGTTCTTTAGAGCCCTGGAGGCGACAGCCTCGGCCCGGCAGATGAAATGGAAGGACGTCAGTCAGCAGACCGGTGTGAGTACGTCCACCCTTTCGCGGATGGCGCAAGGTCGGGGTCCGGACGCCGGTGGTTTGGCGGTGCTCTCTGCTTGGTCGGGCCTTAATCCAGGGGACTTCACGTCGATGTCCACACCTAAGCCTTCCACCGAGCCATTAGCGATGTTGAGCTCATTGTTGAGGCAAGATCCTCGGTTGAGCCCTGAAGCGGCCGCGACGCTCGAAGATGTCTTGAAAGTCACCTATTCACGCTTAGCGCAAAAAGATACTGACAAGTAGCCCTTGAATATCTGCTTCCGGCTGAGTCCGGCCGGTGGCTCTAACCATCGAGGAAATTGAAACCAGGCAAGTCGACACTTATCATGCGGCTATGATCAAGAACGTACGCAACGCGGATCACCAACACGACCTGACGAGGCTTGCCTCGACAGCGGGTTCGTCGCGGTTTGAGGCGGCGATAACCTTGATCGCTCAAAGTCATGCGCTCGATGCGCGGGATGTCCAGGAAGGCCGAATGGCGGCCGATCAACTGGGCTTCTTCAGCCGGCAATTCGTGAAGAGCCTGAAGCTTCATTTCCCCGAGGATCGCGTGACGAGCCGTTAATCATGGCCGACACGAAATCCAATCAACCAGGCATCATGCCTCCTGAGTTGGTTGAGCGCGTTTTCAGCACCGCAGGCGACGATGTCATTCTCGTTGGTGGCCAGGCGCTGAAATTCTGGATGGATCATTATGACGTTCGCCAACCACTGCACATGATTGCGGTGACGCGAGATGTAGACTTTTTTTCTCCATCGGCTTCTGATGTCGACGTCGTCATGAGGTTTGCCGAGGCCATTGAAGGTCAATACGCCATCTCGAAGAATCACCTTTCAGCGCTCGTTGGAATGGCGTATGTCCAACTGGATGAACACCGGGTTGCCAACGTCGATGTCCTACACAGGGTCATCGGCATTGAACGTGCAAAGTTGCAGCAACGGGCCGTGGACGTTGAGGATGTTCAGGGGCGGCACATGCGGGTCATGCATCCACTGGATGTGCTCATCAGTCGGAATATCAATCTGCACCTGTTGGCGGAAAAGCAAACGGAAGCTGGACATCAGCAGTTGAATTTGGCGATCGAGGTTGCGCGTTGCTTCCTGGAATCACGTGCTGATGTCATCCCATCCGAGGCGGCTCGCGAGCTCTTGGATACGTTCCGCCCCGTGATGGAGCTTGCGAGAGGTGGTGCAGCGAAGAAGAACGCTACGCGTTTTGGCATCCACGTGGCCGACGCCTATCCGGCCTATCGTGTTCCGGCTGATTCGTGCTTCTGGGAAAAACAGTGGCCGTATCTGCGCCAGGCGATGTCTGAGGAATATGCGGATTATTGCGAAGACAGGCGGCCCGCACCGAGGTCGCCAGGGCCTTAAGAGGCGATGGCGTGTTCTCGCCCGCAAGCTTCAATGCGTTGGAGCACTCGCAGCCAAATAGAGCTTGTAAAGTAAAAGGCCCAGGACTTACGTCCCAGGCCCCAATCTGCAAATTCGTGGTCAGGAAAGAGTTAGAAATCAAAAGAGCTTAAGAGTACGAATTGCCTCTGCGCCTTCTTCTTTCTTTCGGACCTGCAGCCGGATATCCGGAAACAGATCTTGGCGCACTCTTTTCGCACCTTCAGCGATTTGTTCGGGAGTGATTTGCTTGGCGCTCGCGATCCCAAGATACGCGTAGTCGCGCTTTGCGTTGCCCCTATTATCTTGGTTCGACATAAATGGTCCTCAATGTGGTAATCGTCATCACTGATGCCCGGTGTTTTTCTCGAATTCACCGAAGCTCGGCTCGAAGGAGAGTGCGAATTCCAAGCGAGCTTCGGTATCTCCCCGATCGTAGACAAATGCCTTGTGACGATCGTGGCAAATCAGATATGGTGTTTGGTCGTAAACACTGGCAGTCGCGTCGATAACGAGCAGAACAGTGTACCGACACTGCTGCCAATCCTGCAAATCGGCAATCTGAACAATCCATACGAACTGCGGCAAACTCAACTCCATCAAGGGAAGGTAGATCTCCTTCGGGATAGAGGATTTTCCAGCACTCAAGTAGCGCCTCAGGGCGGCCGAGGTGGCAATGAAATAGCGAACCACGGGATTCGGCATAAAAGAGAGGTCGAACGTCACTGTGTCGATTGCGCCCCCTTGAAGCAGATACTCAATGCGTCGCTCAACCTCTTCTGCGGGGAAGTAAATCTTTTCCGGTAGCGGAACGACAAACGCTGAGATCTTTGTAAATTTGTATGGCGTGTCGTTGAGTGCGTCCAACATCATGTATGGCATGTAGTTGTCATCAACGACGCTAAAGCTATTGATGGCATCCCATTCGTACTGCACGGCAGGTTTCGAAACGCCTAGAGACACTGTCAACGCTGTACGATCAACCGGCCCATGCCCGATAACGCTTATTGCATGACCTTCGTTGGCTGCGGGGCCCATATTGTCAAGCGCTGCAAAAACAGGAAATCCGGATTGAACGTATGCATTCAATAGTCGGTAGGCAGAGTCTGGAAACCGATCAGTGCTATACGTGTCCGGAAACAGACCAGCAGCGGAAAATATTCTAGCGGCCTGGTCGATCGTCAGACCACGTGCAGGCATGAGACCGCCAACCCGCATATCTGACGCGCTTAGTGTCACATCGCTAAGTAGAAACTCTTCATACTTACGATGTTGTTGACTGTTGTGTCGCAAAATCGACCAACACGCTACGTGCGCGCATACCGAGATGTCAGTCGGTTGCTGCATATAGGGAAAGCCCTCAACTTCTAGGCGCTCACCCAGCAGATGCACCACGTGCTTAGCTCGAATGACAGATCCATTGAAGCCTTTCTTGGCTTTGACCGAAAGAACCGTCCTTCCAACGGGCGTAGGGCTGGTGGGGCGCACGACCATGTATCCGAAGTAGTGGCCGTTAAGTGACTCTCCCGTCCAGTCGAAACTGAAGTCATCCTGCTTAAACGTCACCCCATCCCCAAAAAAATGAAGGCGGTAACAAAAGTGCTCGTACCTCAAGCCCTTCTTTGCATAAAACTCGTAGTACGTGCTTCGATAATCTTTGTCGTTATAAGGATACTCGACAAGTATCGATTTGACGGTACTCGCAAGATTGCCTTTTAAAAGAGCGACAACGTACGCGGCATTGCGATCGATGAAACTGATCAGCTGATCTAGATCATCATCCTTATCTATGCTTATCCATGCGTACATAACTTCCCCTGTCTAAGTACTAATTTTTGTCTAAATCGATCAGGCAAATTCCTTATCCACTACGGACCCGGGCTTATTGATTTTTCGGCGAGCTGACGGGCCGTGCGACTCCGTGTCAGAGCCGGCACCTCGAAATTCACCGGGGTGACAAGAGTCTTTCGAACGTGTTGCAGCCGAACGAAAACCGCCTTCCTTCGCCCGAAAGCTATCACGGATCATTCGGCGAAATTCTTCTGAGACGTTTGACGAAGTCAGCTTGCTCATGATTGAGCGCTCCTATCAAAAAAACTTGTGACACTAGATACTAACGGTGGTGTCCACCACGGGGAATCTTCGACGGTGCACATCCTTCCAATCCACGCTTCGTCAGAATTGGGGGCTCGCACAGCATTAAAGCGTTCGCGCGCCTCTTTCCGATCAATTACGAAAGAATGTGACGGGTACCCGTTCACCAGTTGTTGCAGCGCGTCCGCTTTCAAAATGAAACCATACTTATTTAAACGAGTCGCGTAATCCCAGGCGACGCGTAACGCACGTTGAAGCTCGCCTAGTTTTGTGGGATCAACCTGATTGTAGATGTGGCCAAACAAACCGGTTACCAGCTTTGCTGAAATGTCTGCGGCGACCTTGGTCGACAGATTCTTCTTAAGTCGCATATCTACCAGATAGCTTTCGAAAGTTCCTTGAACTGCTTCTCTCATGTAAATCAACGATTGAAGCAGATCTAGACCCGAACCTAACTCAAAAATCTCATCGCGTTTACTAATCTGAACGTCCAAGGGACCTAGCTCACCCCGATCCGCGATAATCAATTCGTCTGCGGCGATACACACCAAGGTCCCGGCACTTTTGCACCGATCAGCCACCAATATCGAAAGCCGTTTTGCATAGTGGTGCCTCAAGCACCTCGCTACTCGATAGCCCGCATCCGGATCACCTCCGGCTGTGTGTAGGATCAAGCAAGCATTGGGTCGCTTGGTTGCTTGGTCCAGCAGGTTCGACAACAACTCATAGCCGTCACGAGAAATCTGTCCCAGATAGAGGATGTAATCGGTATCGGTTGTCTCTTCGATTTGCTTTAGCCGATCTACGTCGGATAGCGTTTTGGGAGATTCTTCCCTCGCCGAGTTGCTCTCATCCTCTCGGAAAAGGGCAATGTCAGGCACAGGCACCTTTTCTTCCAATTGATCCTGTTCCATGGCTCCCCCCAAGCGCTGGCTGGAGTGTAACGATTGGTTTAGTGCCTTGCCACAGCCGTCGATCACGATCTAAGAACCAGCAAAATTTGAGCCAAATCCCACATGCGACTACGTCGTTGCCCACTCAATGAATGAGTGTGAACGCTAAATTCACCATAATGTGAATATTTGGAGGCATGGCCGAGCAGAGGCCATGGGGATCGCTGGACCTTCGCCGCGTGGAATCACTGATTCAGACCAGGGAGCGGAAACTGCCGCCGCCCGGCAAGAGAGCTTGGCGGGACTGAATTTGGGATCCCCGCGACCGCGAAAAGTAGGATCCTAAGTGAGAGATAAGAGAACTAAGGAGCTCGTTTGAGCCCCTCCTCTTCCGCCAACTATTCGGACCCGCGTATAGATCCTCGAGGGATTAGCCCCTGATTGCCTTGGGACATTTGCGCCCAAATAGCGCCTGCCCCAGGAAACCCCACGTTTCTGAAAACGCGTGGCTCGCCTTCGATCTGACGACTTACCCCAATGAAAGTATTGACCCCGGCCACCCCGGATGCCCCTTAAGACTGTCAGTAAGGCGCCCGAGCACCCTTAACCGTGTCAGCACCAATCACCCCGCCCGCCCCCCTTTTATGGCAAGGCCAGCCGTATATCAGTTACTTACGTGAACTGACGCCATTAGGGCAACTCGACAGTTGGATGCCAGAGGAAGGGCTTTCAAGCATGACTTTCGGGGAGTGAATACCCGGTCTCGAAACCACCAGCGCTATGTAGGCGCCGCCCTCAGATCCC
>Ga0209455_1000372_pt1 | contig 41305 bp, 39 predicted proteins | sample AraplaCol_mCL_r2_FD_184275 | JGI IMG/M metagenome (GOLD analysis project Ga0209455, IMG submission 184275) | Arabidopsis root microbial communities from North Carolina, USA - plate scrape CL_Col_mCL_r2 (SPAdes) (version 2) | ecosystem: Host-associated > Plants > Roots > Endosphere | place: USA... | reverse complement strand
ACGGCATCGACAGAGACCTTATCGGCGCGATCATGATGCTTGTAACCTTGGATGTCGCCGCGCTTGGGTGCGACGACTTCCACATCGGCGCCATGCCGGGCAAGCACAGCGCGCGGCATTGTCAGTTCGTCCTGTTCAAAGCCGTCCGTTGCCAGTATCGCGATATGCTTGCCGGTAAGGTCCTGCCGCGGGTCCTGCGCCATCTTCGTCTCCTGTCGGTTGGTAAACCAAGTGCCGGGTTTCCGATATTGTTCCGCTATAGATAAATCTCGTGCGCGCCGGGGGACAGACCGGAAAATGCAATGGGAACAGATTGGGGAACAACTGGAAAACGCTTAGCGGCGATGAAACCTACAGTCTTATTTCAGCCGATAAAGTCCGGGGAACATCCATCTATAGCCTGGCCGGCGAAAAGGCCGGCAAGGTCGAGGACCTGATGATCGACAAGATCAGCGGCAGGGTTGCTTATGCCGTGGTCCTTTTCGGCGGCTTCCTTGGCATGGGTGGTGAAAGGCGCGCTTTGCCATGGGCGGTGTTGAGCTACGACACCAACCGTGATGGCTATGTCGTCAGCGCTTCTGACGCAGTCCTCGAAGGCACACCACCGCTCGGTGATCTAGGCGACCGGGATTGGGGAACGCGGCTGCACACGTATTACGGGGTATCGCCCTTCTGGCTCTGACACGGTTGATGCGGTGCGGATGGCCCCGCATCGCCTAGAGGACCGCGAAGAAGCGCGGTGCCGAAGTCGGTCCGCGGCAGCCAAGAAGGCCGCCCGTACCAAGGGGCAGACGGCCTGCATCGCAGTCGCAAAAAAGGCAGCGAAGACCTGGGCTCGCCGTGGCTGAAGACGTATCCGGGAATGCTGTATAGCACTTTGCTGACAGGCGACAGGCTCGATCACGGTGCAGCTCGGTGCAATGCTGTGCCGCCTACCGATATGAACAGGATGTCAGAAGCAGCCATCTCTACATCCTCACACCGTCCCCGAAGGTTCACTGATGCGCGGCCAGCCATGCATTCATCTGCGCGATTTCTGATTTCTGCGCCTGCACAATTTTCCCGGCAAGCTTCTTCATCTCAGGATCCTGGCCGTATTTCAGTTCGACATTTGCCATGTCGACCGCCCCTTGGTGATGCGGAATCATTGACTTGACGAAATCCGCATCGGCATCGCCGGAATATGTCATGATCATGGCCTTCTGCATCTTTTCCATGGCGGCATTCAATGCTTGGTCTGCCTTGTCGCCCGCATTCGCGGCCAGGGCACCGGCGGAGGCCAGGAGGGCGACAGCGGTGGCAACGATGGTCATTCTGCATTTCGACATTATGGACATTCCCTCTCTTGCAGAAAAGCTTCCTCACATGTCTGCCATCTTCTGGCAGGTGGTGGCGCAGCTCTGACAGGCTGCCGCGCAGATCTCCATATCGCCGACCTCCTCGCAACTTTTCGCGCAGGCCGCACAAATCGTCGCGCATGCCTCACAGACGATTCGGTGCTGCTCGATATCGATGAGCATGATGGATGCCGTGGTGCGGCAAAGATCCGCGCAAGCCATCATCAGTTTGAAATGCTCTTTTTCCAAATGCCGACCGCCGATGACAAGGCAGTGGTTCATCGCTGTTTCAAGGCAGATTCGGTAGCAGCTGAGGCAATCATCGATGCAATTGCCAATCGCGGGATTCTGCGTCATTGCCATGGCCATGATACTTCTCCGTCGAGGTTCGGCTCAGAAACGAAAGGCTGCTGCCCTTGTTCCGCGATCAGTTCTCTGAATAGCCCAATCAACGGAGCTATATGATGCTCGTTCCGGTGACTGAGGGCCGGCCGAGGCTTTGGAAGCGAAAAAGGGGAGGCTGCTGCGAGCTTTTTAGAGAAAAGCTAGCTTCGCTTGGGGTCACTCCAGGGTTCAACCGATTGTTACTTGGGTCTTAGATCTGCGTTCCTAAGATGAATCTGAGAACGAATCCAGGATGATCCCCAGAAAGATGATTCAAAAGGAGCAGCGCATGGCTCAGGTCCATGAACGTGTTGGCAGTACACGAGACGAAGTCGGCACCCTTCTCGTCGATCACCTGAAAGATCTCCGTGCCTTCGCCAGGTCCTTGACGAAGGATCAGGTATCAGCCGATGACCTGGTGCAAGAGACTGTCGTTCGCGCGCTTTCGTCGGCCCATCTCTTCGCACCGGGAACCAATTTCAAGGCCTGGACTTTCACTATCCTGCGAAACGCTTTCTATACAGAAGGCCGAACGAACAGCCGGTTCGCGGCGCTTCCGGAACTGGACGAAGCCAGCAACGAACTTGGGCAGGACAAGCTGCTCGAGATGGCGGATTTCAAGCGGGCTTTCTGGCAGCTGAAGCCAGATCATCGCGAAGTTCTTATCCTCATCGGCCCGTCTGGTCTCTCCTATGAAGAGGTGGCGGAAATTTGTGGTTGCGCGATAGGCACCGTCAAGAGCCGCCTAAACCGAGCCCGCAGTGATCTTCATCGTATCATGAAGACGGGCGATCTCGAGACGACGAGACGCGATGTCGCCCCTATCTCGGGCTACCTCTATCGCGAAATGATGACGTTTCCGGATTGGCTGACACAAGACGATCGCCGGGCAGGATTCTTGTGACTCCCGGATTGTCGAGGCGACGCCATCGAGCGGGCGGCCAATCCAGGCTCGCCCGCAATAGAAATCGCCTAGGCTGGCGGCCGTCCTTTTCTCTTGAAACCCCGCAAGAAAGCGAGAACCGCGGCCTCATAGATATCGAGCCTGCTTCCCTTCGGTCGCGACGGGGGTGCTGGATCGGCCAGCCGCAACTTGAATTTACCAGCCAGGAACGCATTCTGAATATCTGAATGGATATAACATTTGCGACAGATCGTCGGTGTACTGCCGAGCTGATAAGCGACCTGGTTGATCACTTCGCGAAGCTGCTTCTTGCGACCCGTTGAGCTCGTCGCTTCTGCCGCGACAACGAGTTCGTGAAACATTTCTGCCGCGAGGACGGTGCCAGCCCAGGTCCGGTAGTCTTTGGCAGTGATGTCCTCGCCGGTGACCTCACGGAGATAAACGTTGATGTCGGTGGAGGTGACGGCTGTGAGTTCGCCTCGATCGTTCTCATACTGGAACAGCAATTGACCCGGCAGTTCCTGGCAGGCCCGGATAGTCCGGGCTGCTCGGCGGCTGGACAGCTGGACATTCGATCGCCGTTCCATAGCCGCAGAGTTGCCGCGCCGAAAGGACTACTGTTTCTTTCGATAATGCCGCGCCGCGGCGGCAATTATTGCAAGAGCGCGATCTTCATCACCCCTGCCGACCGGGACAATTTGCTTGCCCTCCTGCCTGGCATAACCGATGAAAAAGTGTTCGATTTGAAAGAGCAGGCCGTGGGGAAGATCGGTGAGGGATAGGAGCTTGTGGTCACGGCCCAGCGCGGTCGGTAGAACGACAATGCGATCGTTGCGGATCGTCTTCCCTGACTGTGTCTGCTCGAGTTCAAAGACGCCCAGCGCTTTCCCGCAGACAAGGCTGCCCATCTGAAGTGGTTCATCGAAAATGACCACGGCATCGAGGGGATCTCCGTCTTCGGCACAGGTGGCGGGAATAAAACCGAAATCGACCGGAAAGCAGAAGCCGCGCGGCAGAATCCTTTTCAGCCGAAACACCTCAAAATTCCGATCAAACACATATTTGCTCTGGCTGCCGCGCGGCGTCTCAATCACAACCAGGATATCGCCGGTTGCCGGGTCACGCCAAGGGAGAGATGGAAACGGAGCGGTGGGTGAGATCATCGCAGGATATCCACATTGTTGTGGAACGCGCGTATTGCCAATTATGTCGCATCCCCTTGCCTCCGCCAATATGCCTGCTTTTCGGCTCAATGTGTGCAGAAGCGGTGCAGGTAAAGCTGGAACAACTCGCCGTCATAGAGCTTGTAGAGATATCTGGTCGCATCTCTTTGCCAGCTCCTGTATCCCCGTCCGCAGAGATCCCGGCTGAGCTCCCAACGGGATGATGTCGTCGTTCGCGGATGATACCGACATCGGATGAGGCATCCCATGAGTTCGGAACAGAATGAGGGAGTCGCCAAGCCAGAATCCTCGATCGCAATATATGCGGCTTTGGCAGGCAACCTCGCCATCGCTGGAACAAAATTCGCCGCAGCCATCTGGAGCGGCAGCGGCGCCATGTTGAGCGAGGCCATCCATTCCACTATCGACACGGCCAATCAGATTCTCCTACTATACGGCCTTCACCGAGCAGGTCGTCGAGCGGATCGCCAGCATCCCTTCGGCTACGGCATGGAGTTCTATTTCTGGGCATTTGTCGTTGCCCTGCTGATTTTTGCGCTGGGCGGGGTCTTGACGGTCTATGAAGGCGTCAGGCGCTTATCAGAGCCTGCGGCGTTTACCGATCCCTGGATCAACTATGTCGTTCTCGGCTGCGCCTTTCTCTTCGAATTCATGTCGTTTCGCGTCGCTTGGCGCCGGGTTCGGACGACACACCCAACCGTTAGCCTCTGGCGCGCCGTGCTGGTCAGTAAGGATCCGGGTATCTTCACGGTGTTGCTGGAAGATTCATCTGCACTTCTGGGTCTCATCATCGCCGCGATCGGCCTCAGCCTCGCTCTTTATCTCCATGACCCGCTCTATGACGCCTTGGCGTCTATCGCTATCGGCATCCTTCTGGTTGGAACATCGATCATTCTCGCCGGAGAAACGCGCAGCCTGCTCATTGGCGAAAGCGCCGGCAGATCGGTCGTGCAATTTGTCCGCCATGAATTGCAAGCGGATCGTCGTATCCAAGAGGTGGACGAAGTCCTCACCATGCATTTTGGTCCGACCGATATCCTGGTTGCCGTCAGCCTCGATTTCAAAGACCATCTCAGCGCTGAGCAGGTGGAGACGGCGATTGATGAAATCACCGAACACCTCCGATCCGAGATGCCGGATATCAAGCGGCTTTTCCTGCGACCGAGCAGGAAAGCCGATACGCGGAAAACACGGGTGGCGTGATTCCCCACCAAATGACAATGTCTTTACTGCGGTGCCCTGCAACTCAGGGTGCGGCGTCAATGCGAAGCCCGTAAAGCTGCCAACCGAAGCCAATCGCGCGGCAGATCTTTTCGATTGTCACTTCCCGCCATCAACGCTGAGCACCTGGCCGGAAATCCAGTTGGCTTCTTCTGACGCGAAGAAGAGCACGGCATTGGCGATATCTTCCGGCTGGCCCAGACGCTTCAGCGCAATATTCTGGACGAGCTTTTCCTGGCCAGCTTCGCCCATCGCCTCCCATTGCCGCTCGGTCGCAGGATTGGAGCGGATGAAGCCGGGCGCCACGTTGTTGACGGTGATATTCCAGGGGCCGAACTCATGCGCCAGCTGCCGCGTCAGACCGATCTGGCCCGCCTTGGCACTGGCATAGGCCTGGATGCCGGTGAGACTGATGCCAAGTCCGGCACCGCTGGAGATATTGACGATGCGTCCCCAGCGCCGCGCTTTCATACCGGGCGCCACCGCCTGTGCCATCAGGAAGACGGCGGTCATATTGACATCGACGACATCATGCCAATCCTGAGGGGTGATCTGCTCGATCGGCCGGCCGCTCTGGCCGCGCACACCGCCGGCATTGTTGACGAGGATATCAACGCTATTGCCGATCTCGGCAGCCATTTTCTTGACGGCCACCGGATCGGTGACGTCGAGCACGCGGCTGCTGCAGCCGTTACCGGCGATCCGTGCCGTTTCGGCGACTTCTTCAGCGATGATGTCGCAAGCGATGACCGCGGCGCCTTGATTGGCAAAAGCGATGGCGATTGCCCGGCCGAAACCATGTGCCGCGCCGGTGACGAGAATTTGCCGACCGGCGAAACGGTCGCTCATGCTTGCACCGCTGCGGCCGCTGCCTCGGCGAGTTCGTCCAGCCCCGCGAGTTCGAGGTTGCGCTTGCCGTCTTCCGTCCGATGGATGAGGTCGATGAGTTTCACGGTGAGCGGAGTCGGGATCCCGTGTTGCCGGCCGATCTCGACGATCGGGCCAAGCTGTGCATCGACTTCCGTCTTGCGTTTGCGGATGGCGAGGTCGCGCCAGATCCCTGAATGCGTCTTCGCGGATTTCCGATTATGGACGACCATGTCATCGAAGGAGCGGGCCGTTTCCGCGGGTGGCGCATCGGGCAGGAAGGCGCCGGGATTGAAACCGTCGAAGGTTTCGAGCCGGATGCCCTCCGCCGCAGCGACTCGGCCGACCTCATGCGCGAGAGCTGTCAGGACCGGCCGGTAGCGCGCCAAAGCGAGGACATCCGCGATGCTGTCATTGGTAACGGCGGTGGCGAAGAGCAGCGCGCCATAGATCAGCTTCGACCACAGATAGCCGAAGATGTTGCCGGTGAGGACCGCCTTGTCGTCGAAGCGCAGCAACTGGTGATGCAATGCCGTGATGCGTTCGCTGCGACTGCCATCGAGTTCGCCGACCACGACGGCAGCACGACCGCCATAGAGAACGACACCGGGCTCGAGATAATCGGCACCAAAATTGACGAAGGCGCCGACCGTGCGATCGGCGCCGATGGTAGCAGCGATGACACGCTCATTGAGGCCGTTCTGAAAGGAGACGACAAATCCATCGGCGGCAAGATGCGGTGCCAATGTGGCGAGGGCCGCCTCGGTATGATGCGCTTTTACGGCGAGGAAGATGCGCCGATAGGTGCCGGTTACCTCGGTCGGCGTAAATGCCCGGGCTTTCACCGCATGCGGTGCGATCGGGCCGGTGATCGTCAGGCCGCGTTCATTGATCGCCGCGACATGTGCTGCATCCTGGTCGACGAAGAGCACATCCTCGCCGTCGCGAATGAAGGCAGCGCCGAGGGTGCCGCCGATGGCGCCGGCGCCCCAGACCAGCGTCGGTCCGGTCGATGTCGTGTCACTCATGACCAGTTGGTTTCCAGGAGTTCGCGTGTCTCGGCGACGGCGACATCCCAGAGCGCCGCCATCTCCGCGTCGCTGCGCTCGTAATAGCCCCCGAAATTGCCGTCGCCGAGGAAATCGCGCAAGGCGGTCGGCCCGTAGAGGCGCAGCTTGGTGAAGTCGATCATCGGCTTCTGCTGGGTCGGCTGGTCGACCCCGGCAATGCGCGTCCAGGGGAAGTTCTCCATCCAGGAGGCATGGGAGGCGACCGGATCGATCTCCTTCACCTTGGCCCAGGTCTTGGGCGCGTTCCACCAGTTGTGGAACTTGATCGTCATCTCCTCATTGACCGATTGCCATTCGCCGGCAGCGCTCTGTGCCGGCTGGTTGCCGCCATGGCCGTTGACGATGAGGATGCGGCGGAAGCCCTGGCGCTTCAGGTTGTCGAGGATGTCATGCATGATCCGCGCATGGGTCTCGACCTTCAGGCTGATGGTGCCGGGATAAGCGGTGAAATAGGGCGTGATGCCATAGGGCAAGGCCGGGAAGACCGGCACGCCCAGCGGTTCGGCGGCATCAGCGGAGACTTTCTCCGACAGGATGGAATCCACCGACAGGCTGAGGAAGGCATGTTGCTCGGTGCTGCCGATCGGCAGGACGGCGCGATCATCCTTCTTGAGGTAGTCCTCGACCTGTTGCCAATGCATGTTGCTGATTTTCATGATGCTTCTTCCAGGCTGGCGTCCGACCCAGCAGACGGCGACAGAAGCGGTCCCACCACGCGATGGACATCGGCGGGATCCGGGGTGTGACGATATTCGAAGGCAGTGGTGCCGGCCGGCAGGCGGTCGACCAGGTCTTCCGCGCCGGTCGCATAGACCAGGACGTCGCAACGCCGCAACAGCGCATCGAGATCTGGCGCGTCCAGCAACCGTACGAAGATCGCCGGCACATGGGGGGCAAAACGCTGTACGGCCGATTTCATCAGCGGCGTGAATTCGGGGAAGATCGATACGACGGCAACCTTGGCCAGCGGATCAAGTGCCGCCAGTGAGCGCCTGGTCGCCTCAGACGGGATGAAGCTGATGGCGGCAACGACAGAGCCCGGCAGCAGCTTCACGACTTCATGCCGACGATGCGCGAAGGTGAGGACGAGGTCGGCCGCTGCCGCCCGTTGATGGGCAGCAGCATCACGCCTGACGGCTTCTATGGTCAGCGCCTCGATCGTGACGCTTGGCCCGAGCGTATCGGCGATCGCCTGCGCATAAGCGGAGGTGGCGGCTTCGAAATTGCCTACTAAAGCGATGTGCTTGCGCCTGCCGCCGGCGAGGCGCTCGGCCATCCGCGCGCCGATCAAGCCGACGAGATCGCTCGCCCGCAGCCCCATGGCGAGGCCGTCATCGATGAGGCGGTCGATGCCCCGGTGCAACGCCGTCATATCGGCCCCGGTTCGCGGCATCGGCTTGCCGGCATCGGCAACGAAGGTGCCGGCACCAAGGCGCGATTGCAGCAGACCCTGGTCCTTGAGTTCGCGATAGACCTGGGCGACCGTCATGGGGGCGACACCGAGCAATTCGGCCATTTCGCGCACGGAGGGCAGGCGTTCCCCTGGCGCGAGCTCGCCGAAGCCGATACCGTATTCGATGAGACCCCGGAGCTGCGTACCCAGCGGCACTGGCAGATCTCGGTCTAATCGGAATTCCATCCCATCATCTTTCGTCGTTTCGCCCTATCGCACCGCGATTGTACTAGCTTGATAGTACGCTGAGGTTAACACGAGCCCCCGGCGCGAGCAATCTTCGTTACCTTCGCGAGAAAACCGCGCATTGACATACCGCGCTGCACAAGATTACCGTGCTAGTCAATTAGAACACTAAACAATAATCAAAACACAAATCACAAAGACAGGTCGGAGGTAGGGAGATGAGAGCGTCTTTTCGAAACATGGCGGCTGCTTTGCTTGTGGCTGCCGGCATTGTCGGTTCACTGTCCAACGCCGCTGAAGCAGTCACGCGTGGCGGCACCCTGGTTTATGGGCGTTATGCGGACAGCCTGTTCCTTGAGCCGGTGCTCAACGACGCCAATGTCGATATCTGGATCCTGTCGAATATCTACGACACGCTGTTATTGCCAACCGATGATGGCAAAAGCGTGCAGCCCGGCCTGGCGACGGCCTGGAAGGTGGCGGATGACGGCAAGAGTGTTACCCTGACCCTGCGCGACAATATCAAGTTCTCCGACGGCTCGCCGATCACGGCCGAGGATGTCCAATGGTCGTTGAAGCGGGCGGCCACGCCGAATAACGGCATCTGGCAGTTCATGGTGGAATCGATCGATGATGTCGTGATCCAGGATCCGAAGACCGTTGTGCTCAAGCTGAAGCATACCGATCCGGCAATCCTGACGGCGCTGACGGTGTTCAATACCTCGATCATGCCGAAGAAGCTGTTCGAGGCGGCTCCCGGTGCAACTGATGCCGACAAGGCGAAGGCCTTCGCCGAGCATCCGGTCGGTTCCGGCCCCTTCATCCTGCAATCCTGGCAGCGCAATTCGGAAATGAAGCTGGTGCGCAATCCCTATTACTGGCGTCAGGGAGAAGATGGAAAGCCGCTGCCTTATCTCGATGGCATCACCTTCGAGGTGATCCCCGATGATGCGACGCGCCTGCTGAAATTGAAATCAGGCGAGCTCGATGGTGCCGAGTTCATTCCCTATTCGCGGGTCGAGGAATTGAAGGCGGATGCCAACCTCAATATGGTGCTCTTTCCCTCGACACGGGTGGAATATGCGACCTTGAACGTGCGGCCAAAGCTCAGCGACGGGTCGGACAATCCGCTGTCCAATGAGAAGGTGCGCCAGGCTCTGAACTATGCCGTCGACAAGGACGGCATCATCCAGGTCGTCACTCATGGCGTCGGCACGCCGATGACCTCCTTCATGTCGACCGCCACGCCGTTCCATAGCGGTACGACGCCGCTTTTCCCGGTGGATGTCGAGAAGGCGAAACAGCTGCTGAAGGATGCCGGCTATCCGAATGGTTTCAAGACCAGCATCTTTGCCCTCTCGGGCAATGAAGACGAGATCAACATTTCCACGACATTGCAGCAGATGTGGGCGCAGATCGGCGTGACACTCGACATCCAGCAGGTCGACAACGCCACCCGCACGGCGAAGTACCGGGCCGGCGATTTCACGATGCGTCTCGGCGCCTGGACCGACGATATCGCCGATCCCAACGAGATCGCTTCCTATTTCGTCTATTCGAAGAATATCGGCGCCCTGCACACGTCCTGGAAGAATGACGAGGTCGACCAGCTGTTCGAACAGTCGCAGCAGGAACTGGATCCGAAGAAGCGTGCCGACGACTATGCCAAGATCCAGGCGACCTATAACGCGACGGGCCCGATCGTGCCGCTTTATGAGACACCTTACCCGGTGGCGCTGAAGAAGTCGGTCAAGGGCTTCGTGCAGATTCCGCTCGGCAACAACATTTTCAGTTCTACCTATATCGAAAAGTAAGGCAGACTTACTTCTTGCTGCCACGCAACCAGGCCCCGTCCCTTACAGGGACGGGGCTCCATTTCCGCTTTGATCCTGTGTTGATCCGTTGAGGAGCCCTTGGCCGGTCTCGGTTATATCTTGCGCAGAGTGGCCCTGATGGTGCCCACGCTGGTGGTGATATTGGTGGTGACTTTCGTGATCGTCCGGTCGCTGCCGGGCGATCCCGCCAGCGCCATGATCGGCGACCGGGCTACCGACCAGGATGCAGCCCGCATCAATGCCGAGCTCGGGCTGGATCGCTCGTTGCCGGTACAATTCATCTTTTTCGTGGAACGGGTCTTCCGGGGCGATCTCGGCACGTCGTTCTCGATCAAGCTGCCGGTTTCCGAGGTCATTGCCGACAGGTTGCCGGCGACCTTGATCCTGACGGCAATGGCCGCCGTGTTTGCCCTGTTGCTGGCCGTCCCGCTTGCCTTTCTCGCCGCGATCAAGCGCAACCGGGTCGAGGATGTGGCGATCCGGAGCGCTTTCCAGGTCGGGCTGTCGATGCCGGTCTTCTATACCGGCCTGGTGCTGCTGACGGTCCTGGGGGCGGGGCTGCACTGGTTTCCGGTCGGCGGCTATGGTGACGATCTCGCCTCGCACTTCTATCACCTGTTCCTGCCGGCCTTGGCCATCGCGGTGACGCTGGCCGCCATCCTGATGCGCAGCCTGCGCTCGGCGATCATCACGGTTCTCGATGCGGAATATCTGGATTTCGCCCGGTCGAAGGGCCTGGCCAATCGCGTGATCATTCTGCGCCATGTGCTGCGTAACGCCTTCATTTCCACAGTGACCCTGCTTGGCCTGCATATCGGCACGGTGGTCGGCAGTGCGGTCATCACCGAAACGGTTTTTGCTATTCCGGGGATCGGCCGGCTGATGATCGACAGCATCTATGCGCGCGACTATCCGATGGTGCAGGGCCTGACCTTGGTGCTGGCGGTGCTGGTTTCCGTCATCTTTCTCGCGACCGATCTCATCCAGGCCGCCCTCGACCCGCGGATCGCGCGATGACGGCGATTACGCAAGACACGCCGGTCCGCCGCTACAGTCTCCGCCTGTCATGGCCATTGGTGATCGGCGGTGTGATCCTCTTCGCCGGCCTCTTGCTCGCCATTGTTCCAGAGCTCGCGGCGCCGTATCAGCCGAATGCCTTCGACTACAAGTCGATCCTGAAGCCGCCTTCCTGGGCGCATCCTTTCGGCACCGATAATTTCGGCCGCGATATGCTGTCGCGCGTGATCTATGCCTATCGTGTCGATATGGAGATCGCTGTCTTCGCTACCTCGTTTCCGTTTGTCTTCGGGACGCTGATTGGTGCCCTGGTCGGCTACTATGGCGGCTGGGCGGAGGCGGTCTTAGGTCGCATCGTCGATGCGCTCATCACCTTTCCATTGCTGGTGCTGGTGATCGCCATCGTCGCCATTCTGGGACCCGGCCTGAGTAATATGTATATCGCCTTCGGCATCATCTACTGGGTGTTCTATGCGCGGCTGATCGCCGGCGACATGAAGGTGCAGCGGCACCTGGACTATGCCGCCGCGGGGAAGGTCATGGGTTATAGCGATCTGCGGATCATTCTCCGCCATCTGCTGCCCAATGTGATCGTCGGTGGCATCGTCTACTGGATGACCGATATGGCCCTGGCGATCCTGATCGGCTCCAGCCTCGGCTATCTCGGGCTCGGCGTGCAGCCGCCCGCATCCGAATGGGGCGTGCTGATCGCCGGAGGGAAGAACTACATGTCGACGGCCTGGTGGATCACGATTTTCCCCGGCATCTCCATCGTTCTTGCAGGGCTGGGTTTCAGCCTGTTCGGCGACGGGCTGGCCGATCTGCTGCGGCCGAGGCGCTGATGCTGTATCAACCACAAACCCGGGATCAGGGCCACCCGGCCCACCAGTTGCGGGTGCGGAACCTCACCACGACCTTGCCTACCTCCAAAGGCCATATGGCGGCGGTGAGCGATGTCAGCTTCGACGTCGCACCCGGCGAGGTACTGGGGCTGGTCGGCGAATCCGGCTCCGGCAAGAGCATGACCTTGCGCTCAATCCTGCGCCTGGCGCCGCCGCGCGCGGTCCTGTCCGGCAGCGTGCAATGGGGCGACGAACAACTGCTCACCGTTCCTGCTGGCCGCCTGCGCGCGCTTCGCGGGCGCGATATCGCCATGATCTTCCAGGAACCGATGACGGCACTCAACCCGGTCCTGTCGGTCCATCGCCAGATCGATGAATCGCTTGCCGTCCATACTGACCTCGATGCCCGCGGGCGCCGGACCCGGGCGATCGAGCTCCTTGACCTGGTCGGCATCCCGGCGGCGGCCAGCCGGGTCGACGATTACCCGCATCAATTCTCCGGTGGCATGCGACAACGGGCGATGATCGCCATTGCGCTGGCACCACAGCCGCGCCTGCTATTGGCCGATGAGCCGACGACGGCACTGGATGTGACGATCCAGGACCAGATTCTCAAGCTTATTCTCGATCTGCGCGACCGGCTGGGCATGAGCGTCATCTTCGTCACCCATGACCTCGGCGTCGTGGCCCAGACCTGCGACCGGGTGGCGGTGATGTATGCCGGCCGGATCGTCGAGACGGGGGCTGTCAGCGAAGTCTTCCGCGCGCCGCACCATCCCTATACCAGGGGCCTGCTTGGCTCGGTGCCGCAAAGTGGCGATGAACGCCGGCCGCTTCTGTCGATCGAAGGAACGCCGCCCGCCCTCTCGGCGATGCCGAAGGGCTGCGCCTTTCATCCGCGCTGCACCTTCCGGAGTGTGCGCTGCGAAGTGGAATTGCCGTTGCTCGGGGATATCGGCGCCCATGTCGCCGCCTGTTTCCATCAGGCCGAGGTCATGGCGGCAAATCGGGGTGGCGCATGATTGGTGCGCCTCCGATACCCGCCGTGCTGGAAGTCGACCAGCTGAATGTGCGTTTCGCTGCGCGGCAATCGGTGCTGAAGCGTCTGATGGGCGAACCTCGGCGCGAGGTGCATGCCCTCAATGGCGTTTCCCTGCAACTGTTCCGCGGCGAGACCTTGGGAATCGTCGGCGAATCCGGCTGCGGCAAGTCAACCCTGGCGCGGACCATGGTCGGGCTGATCCCGCCGGATAGCGGACAGGTCGTCTTCGACGGCACGGATATCGGCAAGTTGCGGGGGAGCGAAAGGCGCCGCTTCAATCGCCGCGTCCAGATGATTTTCCAGGACCCCTACGGCTCGCTCAATCCGCGCATGACCGTCAGTCAGATCTTGACCGAGGCACTGACCGTGCATCGCATGCGTCCGCGCCCTGCCATCGCCGCCCGGGTTGCGGAACTGCTTGATCTCGTGCGGTTGCCGCAGGATGCCGCCGAGAAGCTGCCGCATGAATTCTCCGGCGGGCAACGCCAGCGCATCGGCATTGCGCGGGCGCTTTCCGTTGAACCCGAGGTGCTGATCGCCGATGAGCTGGTCTCTGCCCTTGATGTCTCCGTGCAGGCGCAGGTCATCAATCTTTTGCTTGATCTGCAGGAACGACTGAAGCTGACGGTTCTCTTCGTCGCCCACGATCTGCGCCTGGTGCGGCATCTCTCGCACCGCGTCGCCGTCATGTATCTGGGGGAAATTGTCGAGATCGGCAAAACCGAAGAGCTGTTCGCCGCGCCCCGACATCCTTATACCCGCGGCCTGCTCGATGCTGCGCCGGATCTCGATCCCGCGCGTCGCAGCCGTGTCGCCAGCGTGCGGGGCGAGCTGCCAAGCCCGGTCGCATTGCCCACCGGCTGCCATTTCCATCCCCGTTGCCGATTTGCCTTTGACCGTTGCGTGCAGGAGCATCCCATCCTGACCGAGCGCGGTGATTCCCATCTCGCAGCCTGCCATCTGGTGGATTTCGGTAGCCCGCAATCGGCACCGGCAGATATTGGCGCAACCGTCGTTTGACCCGGGAGGAGGACGCATCGATGACGTCACCCGTCAGTCTGTTCGATCAGGAGATCGGCCGCCTGAATGACGTGTTATGCGCGATCAATCTGCTTGGCTGGGACGCGCGCACACAGATGCCGGCGGGTGCCGCACAGATGCGTGGTGCCCAGGTGGCGACGCTGACGGGCCTGGCGCGTGGCATCGCAACGGGGCAGGCGATGCGAGATGCCATCGCCCGGGAACTCGATCATCTCGACGACCGGCCGGGGAGCGCCTTGCGCCGGCGTGCCGTCCTCGATACCCAGGCGGCGATCGATATCGCCGGCCGGATTCCCGAAAAGCTGGTGGTCGAAGCGGCGGCCTTGAAGACCAAGGCGCAGCAGGTCTGGGCCGAGGCACGGGCCAAGAATGATTTTGCCCTGTTCCAGCGGTTGCTCGAACGCACTGTCGATATCCAGCGGGAGATCGCGACGGCGATCGGTTATGTGGCGCATCCCTATGATGCGCTGATCCGGCAATACGAACCAGGCATGACGCTGGCGGATTTGCAAAAACTCTTCGCCCGTCTCAAGGCCGGGCTCCTGCCGCTGATCGATACAGCTCGGGGCCGCCCGCAACCACGGCTGGACGTTCTCGAGCGGACCTATCCGGTCGATGTCCAGAAGCGTTTCGCGCTCGGGATCGCACAGCGTTTCGGCTACGACCTCAAGCGCGGACGTCTTGATGAGACGGTGCATCCGTTCGAGATTTCCTTCACCCGCGAGGATGTGCGTATCACCGGACGTTTCCGGGAGAACTGGCTGCCCGGCGGCTTGTTCGCGATCTGGCATGAGGCCGGCCATGGCATCTATGAGCAGGGGATCGATCCGTCCTTCAGCCGCGGCGCCTTTGTCACCGACATCCTCAATCTATATGCCGTCGGCGGCACCAGTTTCGGCATGCATGAATCGCAATCGCGCCTGTTCGAGAACCGGGTTGGCCGCTCCCATCGCTTCTGGGAGTTGCATTATGCTGACTTGCAGCAGCATTTTCCGGAGAGTCTCGGCGACATCGATGTGGAGACCTTCTGGTGTGCCGTGAATGCCGTGCGGCCCAGTTTCATCCGGGTCGAGGCGGACGAGCTTACCTATGATTTCCACGTCATCCTGCGGGTGGAGATTGAGGCAGCGTTGATCGCCGGCGAGATTGCCGTCAGGGATCTGCCGGCAATCTGGGCAGAGAAGATGCAGACCTATCTCGGCCTCACTGTTCCTGACGATACGCGTGGTGTTCTGCAGGACGTTCACTGGTCCGCCGGCATGATCGGTTCCTTCCCGACCTATACGCTGGGCAATGTCATGGGGGCGCAGCTCTTCGCCGCCGCCCGTGAGGTTCCGGAGGTGGCGGCAGGCTTACATAATGGCGACTATCTGCCGCTGACGCATTGGCTCAACCATCATGTGCACCGGCATGGCCGAAGCCGGACGCCCGATGAGATTCTGCATGACGCGACGGGCAGTGGGCTCGACCCGGCCCCTTATCTGCGAGATCTGACCGAGAAAGTCGCGCTGCTGGCTTGAGCGGCGTCAGGAAGGAGAGACCGACATGGCGAAATGTGCACTGGCTATTCATGGCGGCTGTGGCGTGATGCGCCGCGAAGAATTGCCGGAGGCCGACTGGGAAGGGGCACGGCAGGACCTGGCTGCCTCCTTGCGCAGCGGTTGGGCGTTGCTGACGCGGGGCGGCTCGGCGCTGGACGCGGTCGAGGCCGCCGTCCGGGTCATGGAGGATTCGCCGCATTTCAATGCTGGCCACGGTGCCGCGCTTAACACCGCCGGAGAGCATGAGCTGGACGCATCCATCATGGATGGCGGCGACCTGCGTGCAGGTGCCATCTCGGCGGCACGGCGGATCCGCAATCCGATCCGCGCGGCGCGGGCGGTGCTGGAGAGTGATGAGTTCGTGATGGTCACGGGCCCGGCGGCGGATCGTTTCGCCGAGGCCCATGGGCTGGAGATCGTCGATCCCGGTTATTTCACGACGCCGCGCCGGCGCGAAGCGCTGCAGGCCATGAAGGCGCATGAGGTCGCGGGCACGGCACGACAGGCGCGTGAAGCCGAAAAACACGGTACCGTTGGCGCCGTGGCCTTGGACCAAGCCGGTCACCTCGCCGCCGCGACCTCAACCGGCGGCTATACCAACAAGCCAGAGGGGCGGGTCGGCGACAGCCCGATCATCGGCGCCGGTACTTATGCGCGGGACGGCATCTGTGCGGTTTCGGGGACGGGCAAGGGCGAGCTATTCATCCGCCACGTCCTCGGGCATGAGATCGCCAGCCGCATCGCCTATCTCGGCGAGTCACTGGAGACGGCGGCCAATCATCTGATCGCACATGATCTGCAGCCTTATCAGATCGGTGCCGGGCTGGTGGCGGTGGATGCGGCGGGGCATGTTTCTGCGCCGTTCAATACCGATGGCATGTATCGCGGCTGGGTGACCGTGGAGGGCGAGTTCTTCGTCGCCACGCATCAACAGGTAGTGCCGGTACGGTAGCCTGCTCTATCCGCTGCCATTTGATGTCAACCTTGAGCAATCGGGGTGGATCCAAAGATGAGGGCCATAGCGACGGCCGTGAGCGGGCCGCCATGGCCTGCCCGCCGCCCTGCTTGTTGTCATCCTCTGCTGGCCGTCTTACGGAAGCGGGCTCGGTGCAGGATGGAAAGGAGGATATCCACGGAATCTGTGGATAAGCTTGTCAGCAACTTCGTGACAGTTTGGGGGCAGTGGCGGAAACACAGGCCCGCACCGGCCTGCCTAAGAATTAGGCGCTCAATCTAAGCATCTGAAATGGTGAAAATCGGCAAACGATTTTCGCAACGAAAATATCATCATTGATGCTGGCGGCTGCCGGCTTATCGAGCGGTATTCATTTAATCGCATTGTCGATAAATCGGTCAGATATCCCGAGGCTGGCGGCCTGCGCCGATAGATCGCCGCCAGCGGCAGGTCGATCAGCGCGAAACAGAAGCCAGCGGGCAAGCTGTGCCGAGCCGGTGAAATTGACGCCGTATCCCCGTGGCCCCTGACTGTCTCGCGGCGTTCGAAGTTCCTTGAGGCGGCAAACGCCTTACCGCCGCAGGTTGACTAACTCGACGGCCCGCCGATCCACGCAGGAGCTGTCACTTGCTCCTGACAAAAAGTACAGCGGAGATGAGCGGTGACGGCAACAGCCGTCGGGGTGTATCAAATACATACGGGCGATATCGAGATGGATGGAGGCGGGAGATGACGCGGGATACGTCGAAGAAACGGGCAGCCTTTCGCGATCTGCATCAAGCAGGATGCTTCGTTCTGCCCAATCCTTGGGATATCGGCAGCGCACGGTTGCTGCAGGATCTCGGCTTTGTCGCTCTGGCGTCGAGCAGTTCCGGCTTTGCCTGGAGCCAGGGCCGTCCCGATTATGCGGTGACATTGCAGGGCGTGCTTGAGCACCTGACGGCACTGAGCAACGCGGTGGATCTGCCGGTCAATGCCGATTTCGAAGCGGGCTTCGCGGTCGAGCCCCAGGATATTCATCGCAATGTCGGCCTCGCCATCGGTACCGGCATCGCCGGCCTCTCGATCGAGGACCGCGATCTCGCGGCCGGCAAGCTCTTCGATACCGCCCTGGCGGTGGAGCGGATCCGCGCCGCCCGCGCGGCGATCGACCAGTCCGGCGAAAATGTGATCCTGGTGGCGCGCACCGAGCTTCTGCTGATCGATGGAAGCGCCGTCTCGCCGGCGATCGACAAGCTGGTGGAATTCGCCGAAGCCGGCGCCGACTGCCTGTTCGGGCCGGGTGTGCGTGCCAAGGAAGACATTGCCGCCATGGTGAAGGCGGTGGCGCCGAAGCCGGTTAATGTGCTGGTGATGGAGCCGGGGATGACGGTGGCGGAGCTGGCCGATCTCGGCGTGCGGCGGATCAGCGTCGGCGGCAGCCTCGCGCGCGCCGCCTGGGGCGGGATGCTGGCCGCCGCCGAGCGGATCAAGGCCGGTTCCTTCGATGGCCTTGCCGGCGGTGCTCCCGGCAAGCGGCTCAACGATACGTTCAGAAAATTCGACTGACATTCGCGATCGTTAGAAGAAGCCGCGGATCTCTGCAGCGACAATATCGACATGGGTCTCCAGCACGAAATGGCCGGTATCCACGAAGACGATGCGCGCCTCGGGAATGTCGCGCTTGAAGGCCTCTGCACCCGGCGGGATGAAGAAGGGGTCATTGCGCCCCCAGTTGGCGAGTAGCTTCGGTTGCCGGCTGCGCAGGAAATCCTGATAGAGGGGATAGCGCGCGATGTTCCGCTTGTAGTCGAGCTTGAGGTCGATCTGCAGATCGGCGTTGCCCGGCCGCGCCAGGATCGCCGCATCGAGCGTATAGGTCTCTGGTTCGATGCGCGACGGATCGGCCACGCCGTGGAAATAGGCCGCCTTCACACCGTCGAGTGACATGCGGGCGCGAATGGGTTCGCGCTTGTCGGCGCTGGGATTCGCCCAATAGGCCCGCAGCGGCGCCCAGGCTTGCTCGCCGAGGCCCTCGACATAGGCATTGCCATCCTGGCTGACGATGCCTGCGACCCGGTCCGGATAGGTGAGGGCAAGATCGAAGCCGACCGGCGCACCATAATCGAAGATATAGAGGATGTAGCGCGTGAGCGCCAAGGCGTCGACGAAGGCGGTGATGGTGCGGGACAGGGAATCAAAGTCGAAGCGATAGTTCCGTGCGGCAGGAACTTCGGTGAAGCCGAAAGAGGGCAGGTCGGGCGCGATCAGCCGGAAGCGATCGGCAAGCTGCGGCATGAGATGGCGGAAATAGAAGGAGGAATTCGCAAAGCCATGCAGCAGCAGGAGGACGGGCGCATCCTGCCGGCCGGCCTCGCGATAGAAGATGTCGACGCCGTCAGCCTGGATGCGCTTATGGCTGATCCCACCCGATTGCGTCGGTGTTGCACCCAAGGCCGGTGTTGTGGCGGGCATTGCCGCGGCAGCCAGTCCGAGAACACTGCCGGCAAGGATGCTGCGTCGGCTCGCGCCGATACTCCTTGGTCCGACAGTGTTCGCCCAAGGATCAGAAGCGGGAGGCAGGAGAGGGATAGAGTCAGGGCCGGTCATAACGCCTCCATTCTTCGCTACCTATTATCGCCAGATATCCCGCCACCCTAATGAGGTGCCGCTGTCCGGTGCTGTCGTCAAGATGCACCAACGTATCAAACTGTCGGATCATGCCAGTCGGCCTGTGAAACGTCTGACCGTCTGAAAACGAAAGAAGGGCGAAACGGAAGGTGGCAGATCGAGAACGTCAGGATGTGCCGTCAGGGCATGCGGCCTTCCCTGCCTTGGCATCGTGCCTTTGACGTCGGTGGCTCTGCTTGAAGTAGTCACGCCGAAGACAGGGATATGTGCCACGAAGAGACCATGTCCGGTAACGGGGAATATCGATTTTCAGCCCGTAGCAGATCACGGCGCCGGCACAGTTGGCTGGATTTGCCGCCATTTTGTCAGTCGCGGACCCGCGCGCGGTCCACTATTTCATTTTAGACAATACAGCCTGTCAAAACGCGCAACTTCAAACGGGCTACCGGAATGCCCATTAAACATTCTGGTCCATTGGATTGGATCAGGCGGCTCCCGCTTTTGGGGTCCACCGGCGGGAGATGCGTGAAGATGTGGATCGTGAAAGTCGCCCTGAGCCGGCCTTATACCTTTCTGGTCATGGCGGCTGTGCTGCTGATCATGGGGCCGTTGACGATTGTCAATACGCCCACCGACATTTTTCCCAATATCGGCATTGCTGTCATCAGCATGATCTGGAATTATGCGGGACTGCCGGCACGCGAGATGGCAAACCGCATCACCGCCAATTTTGAACGCGTGCTGCCGGTGGTGGTGAATGGCGTCGACCATGTCGATTCGACCAACCTCAACGGTGTGGCGGTCAGCAAGATTTTCTTCCACCCCGACGCCAATGTTCCGCTGGCGATGAGCCAGGCGGCGGCGGGCGCCAATTACTATATGCGTAACTTTCCGCCGGGAACGACGCCGCCCCTGCTCCTCACCTATAACGCCTCCAGCGTGCCGGTGGTCCAACTCGCCCTCTCCAGCAAGACCCTGACCGAGCAGGCGCTATACGATACTGCCAACATCTATGTCCGCAGCCAGCTCTCCAGCGTGGCCGGCGCGTCATTGCCGTATCCCTATGGCGGCAAGCAGCGCCAGGTGCAGGTCGATCTCAATCCCCAGGCACTGCAATCCTATGGCCTTTCCGCCCAGGACGTGCAGAACGCCATCATCAGCCAGAACCTCATCATTCCTTCGGGCACGGAAAAGATCGGCGAATACGAATATGTGGTCATGCTGAACGGCAGCGGCTCGACCATCGATGAACTCAACGACCTGCCGATCAAGGTGGTGAACGGCTCGACCATCTATGTCCATGACGTCGCCCATGTCCGTGACGGCGCGCCGCCCCAGACCAATGTCGTGCGGGTGAACGGCCAGCATGCCGTGCTGATGACGGTACAGAAGATCGGCAACGCATCGACCTTGCAGATCGTCCATGACATCAAGGACAAGCTGCCCACGGTCCGCGCCGGCGGGCCGGATGGCCTGGAAATCAAGGCGGTCGGCGATCAGTCGATATTCGTCAGTGCCGCCATTGCCGGCGTCATCCGTGAGGGCGTCATCGCGGCTGCCTTGACCGCGATCATGATCCTGCTCTTCCTCGGCTCCTGGCGCAGTACCCTGATCATCGCCGTGTCGATCCCGCTCTCGGTACTGGCCTCGATCATTGGCCTCTCGGCGCTGGGCCAGACCATCAATATCATGACATTGGGCGGATTGGCGCTCGCCGTCGGCATCCTGGTCGACGATGCAACGGTCGCCATCGAGAACATCAACACGCATCTCGAACATGGTGAGCGGGTGGAGACGGCGATCCTGAATGGCTCCGGCGAAATCGCCGTGCCGGCGCTGGTTGCCACTTTGTGCATCTGCATCGTCTTCATGCCGATGTTCTTCCTGGCCGGCGTGCCGAAATACCTCTTCGTGCCGATGGCCGAGGCGATCGTCTTCGCCATGCTGGCCTCCTACATCCTCTCACGCACCCTAGTGCCGACCTTGGCTAAGCTGCTTCTGAAGGAACATGTCGAGGTGGTGGGACGCAAAGGCGGCCTGTTCACGCCGCTGATCCGCCTGCAAACCGGTTTCGAGCACGGCCTCGGCATCCTGCGTGCTGCCTACGGCCAGGCGCTGGTGTCGATCGTCGCTGGCCGGAAGCTGTTCATTCCGGTCTTCCTCGGTATTGCGCTTGCATCCCTGGCCCTGGTTGCCACGCTTGGCGCGGATTTCTTCCCGGCGGTCGATAGCGGCCAGATCAAGCTGCATCTGCGCGCCCATGCCGGCACTCGCGTCGAGGAGACGACGCGCCTTGCCGACGAGGTGGAGGCGCATATCCGCCATACGGTCCCCTCGGGTGAGCTCGAGGGTATCGTCGACAATATCGGTCTGCCGGTATCGGGTGTGAACCTGTCCTATAGTTCATCGGCGCCGACCGGGCCGGCCGATGCCGATATCTATGTCACCTTGAAGCAGGGCCATAAGCCCACGGCAGATTATGTTCGCATCTTGCGGCAGAGCCTGCCGCAGAGTTTCCCTGGTGTCAGCTTTGCCTTCCTGCCGGCCGATATCGTCAGCCAGATCCTGAATTTCGGCGCGCCATCGCCGATCGATGTCCAGATCGTCGGCCGCAACATCGACGATAATGCAACAGTCGCCCGCCAACTGGTCGACAGGATGAAGCGCATCCCCGGCATCGCCGATGTCCGTATCCAGCAGGACCTCGACGCGCCAGCCCTCAATGTCGCCGTCGACCGCAGCCGTATCGGCGATCTCGGCCTGCAGCAGAAGGATATCGCCAACGACCTGCTGATCTCGCTTTCGGGCAGCTTCCAGACCCAGCCGACCTTCTGGCTGGATCCGAAGAGCGGAGTGTCTTATCCCATCGTCTCGCAGACGCCGCAGACCCAGCTGCAGTCGCTGGATGCCCTGCGCGATACGCCGATCACGGGTACCACCACCGGCGCAGCGGCTGCGCAACCGCAGATCCTGGGCGGCGTTAGCGAGATCAAGCGCGGCGTGGTTCCCGCCGTCGATACCCGCTACAACGCCCAGCCGGTGCTTGATATCTATGCCACCAATGGCGATCGCGATCTCGGTGGCGTTGCCAAGGACGTGCGTGCCGCCATCGCCGCGGTACAGAAAGCCGGCCTGCCCAAGGGCGTCTCGGTGACCCTGCGCGGCCAGGTGACGACGATGGATGCTTCGTATACTAGCCTGATCTATGGCCTCGCTTTCGCGATGTTGCTGGTCTATCTGCTGATCGTGGTCAATTTCCAGTCGCTGCTGGATCCGCTGATCATCATTTCGGCGCTGCCCGCGACCATGGCTGGGATTGCCTGGATGCTGTTCCTCACCCATACGACGCTCAGTGTCCCGGCGCTGACGGGTGCCATCATGAGTGTCGGTGTCGCCACTGCCAACAGCATCCTGGTCGTTGCCTTGGCGCGCGACCGGCTGCTGGCCGGCGACGATGCCATCGCAGCCGCCATCGCCGCCGGTATCGGCCGCTTCCGGCCGGTGCTGATGACAGCGCTCGCCATGATCATCGGCATGCTGCCGATGGCTTTGGGCCTCGGTGAAGGCGGCGAGCAGAATGCGCCGCTCGGCCGGGCGGTGATCGGCGGCCTGCTTTTCGCGACCGTCGCCACGCTCACTTTCGTTCCTGCCGTCTTCTCGCTGCTACATGGCTTGCGTGCGCACAAGACCGTTGGCGGCACGATGGCGCCACTCGCTCCTCAGGAATAGTGCTGCAGGGATAATGGAGTCCGTCATGTCTTCAGCTGATCATCATTCGACACCCAGTTCCGCGGCGGCCCCAGGATCCGCTCCTGCGCCGCGGCACCGATTACGGCGTTACCTGATTGGCACGGCGGCCGTCGCCTTGGTGGGCGGGCTCGTGACCTCCGGCTTGCTCAGCCGGCGCGATGCGCAGGCGGCGCTGGAGACCGCGGCCGACAGCGCCGCGGTGCCGACCGTCGTCGCGATCCACCCCAAGGCTGCCGCCGCTTTCGAGGAAGTGGTCCTGCCGGGCCAGGTGGTGGGCCTTTCCGAGACGCCGGTCTATGCACGTACCAACGGCTATATCCGCACCTGGAGTGCCGATATCGGCACCCATGTGAAGGCCGGCGACGTGCTGGCGGTGATCGATTCACCGGAAGTCGACCAGCAGCTCAACCAGGCCGAAGGGGATCTCGCCGAGGCGAAGGCGAATGCGACGGTGGCGCGCGCCAATGCCGACCGGGCGAATCGTCTGGTGCAGACGGAATGGGTCTCCAAGGAATTCTCGGAGAACCGCGACGCCACCGCCTCGGCGACCGCCGCGCAAGTCATTGCCAATGAGGCCAATGTCAAGCGGCTGCATGATTTGCAGAGCTTCGAAAAGGTGGTGGCGCCGTTCTCCGGCGTCGTCACCTCGCGCTCGACCGATGTCGGCGCGCTGATCAATGCCGGCAGCGGCCAGGGCGCCGAGCTCTTTCGCATCGCCGATACCAGCGTGCTGCGGACCTATGTCGACGTGCCCCAGACCTATGCTAGCCAGGTCGCGGTCGGCACCGCGGCTGGCCTCGAATTTCCTGATCGTCCGGGCAAGCTCTATCCCGTCAAGGTGACGCGTACCGCCTCGGCGATCGACCCGAAATCACGCACGCTGAAGGTCGAGCTCGATATCGACAACACCTCCGGCGAGCTGCTGCCCGGCAGCTTCACCGAGGTGCATTTCAAATTCACCCCGGCCGGCAATCCACTCTTGCTGCCGGCCAATGCTTTCCTGTTCCGCGCGGAAGGCGTGCAGGTGGCCGAGGTCGGTCCCGACGGCAAGGTCAGGCTGCAGGCGGTTACCCTGGGGCGTGACTTCGGCACCGAAGTCGAGGTCGTCACCGGCCTCAAGCCGGAGGACCAGGTTATCCTCAATCCCTCGGCTGCCATCGCCGCCGGCGACCCGGTCAAGCGCGCGCCGGCGCAGGCGCCGAAGCCCGGTGCCTGATAAATCATGCCTGATAAACCATGCCGCATGAATGCTGGCATGCAGCTCAGCTGGATTCGCCGAATCATCTGGGATGATGGTATACATCGGGAAATATCCTGAAGGTGAATACCGTGGCTGGCGAGGCGGATCGGTTCGGCGATCTGAGAATCCGGGAGACGCCGAAGACATTGCGGGCGTTGGCGCTGGATCGCGTCCGCTCGGCCATCCTGGAACTGCGTTTCCAGCCGGGTGAGCGTCTGACCGAGCGCGATCTCTGCGCGCAATTGGGGGTCAGCCGGTCGGTGGTGCGCGAAGTCATTCGCCATCTCGAAACGGAAGGCCTGATCCAGAATGTGCCCTTCCATGGGCCCGTTGTCGCCAGCCTCGATCCTGCCCAAGTGGAACAGGTTTACGAAATCCGCTCGCAGCTGGAATCCACGGCGGCGGCGGCCTGCGCGCAGCTTGCGACAGCGGCCGACAAGGCGGCCTTGGGCGAGGCGCTGCAGCTGATCGACGACGCCTATGCCGCGGAAGATTTCCGGGCGGTGCTCGCGGCGACCAACCGGTTCTATGAGATCATGTTCGAAAGCGGCAGGAAAACCGTGGCCTGGGAGATGGTGCAGCGGCTGAATGGCCGCATCAGCCGGTTGCGGGCGATGACGGTCTCCTCGCCCAATCGCCGCCGGGCCGGCATGGCACAGATGCGCAAGATCCTGGCTGCCATCAATAAGGGCGATGCAGCTGCCGCCGAGAAGGCCTGCCAAGAGCATATCGCCAATGCGGCGGCACTCGCCCTTGAGCTGCTGCGGCAGCAGCTACCCGGCAAGGCGTCATAGGCTCTCGGGCAGGCCTCCTTTCGCCTTTCGCGGCGGTGATATCAGCCCGGTATCACGCCGAAGCACGCCGCTCATCGGCGAAGATCATCACGTCACTGCTGGAAAAATGCAGCTTCAGGGTTTCGCCGCGGGCCGGCTGGGCAATGCGCTGGGTCGACCGTATCGTCAGATCCTGCCGCCAGGCGGTGACGACGTCGTGTTGCAGGATGTCGCCAAGGTAAGTCGTATCGTGCAAAGTGACGTCGATCGACTGGTCGCAGCCTTGTTCCACCGGGTTTGACGTTGCGGACAGGATGAGGCGTTCCGGCCGGATCATCAGCTTGACCCGGCTGTCAGCTGGCAGTGCAGCCGGGCTGTTGCCGTGTATCGTCGTGCCATCGGCCAGGCGGACGGCGACTTGATCCGCATGTTTCGCCACGACGGTCCCCTGCAGGAAGTTGGAATTGCCGATAAAGCCGGCGACGAAAGCATCGGCCGGCCGCTCATAGAGGTCGGCGCCATTGCCGATCTGAACGATCTTGCCATGGCTGAAGACGGCGATGCGGTCGGACATCCGCAAGGCCTCTTCCTGGTCATGGGTGACATAGAGAATGGTGACGCCAAGTTCGCGGTGGATGCGGCGGATCTCAAGCTGGATATCCTCACGCAGACGCTTGTCGAGCGCTGCCAACGGTTCGTCCATCAGCAGGATACGCGGCTTGTAGACGAGGGCACGTGCCAGAGCGACACGCTGCTGCTGGCCGCCGGACAATTCGCTCGGCCGCCGCTTGGCATAGGCGCCGAGTTGCACCAGTTCCAGCATGTCCTTGACCGCCTTGTCGATTTCCGCCTTGGGCCGGCGGCGCACCAGCAGCGGAAAGCCGACATTCTGCGCCACGGTCATATTGGGAAATAGTGTATAGCGCTGGAACACCATGCCAATATTGCGCTCATTGGGCGGCACTGAGAGAACGGAGCGGCCATCGATCTCCACCTCGCCGGAGCTCGGATCGTCAAAGCCGGCGACGATGAACAAGGTCGTCGTCTTGCCGGAACCCGAGGAACCGAGAAAGGTCAGGAACTCGCCTTCGCCGACCTGCAGGGACACATCATCGACAGCGGTGACGGCGGCGAACCGCTTGACCAGGTTGCGGATGTTGACGAGTGGCATGGTCCGTTCCGTCATCTCGCGAATCTCCGGCGCAGAAAGGCCGCGATCAGCATCACGGCGATTGTGAGAAAGATGAGCAATGTCGATACCGAGGCGATCACCGGCGACAGGTCCTGGCGCAAGGTGGTCCACATCTTTACCGGCAGCGTCTGCAAATCGGGGCTGGCCATGAAAATGCCGAGCACGACCTCGTCCCAGGAGGCGAGGAAGGAGAAGAGTGCCGCGGAAATGATGCCGAGGCGGATCGCCGGCAAGGTCACCCGCAGGATCGCCTCCATTTTCGTGGCACCGCAGACGATCGCCGCCTTTTCCGTCGACTGGTCGAAAGCTTCCAGGGAATTGACGATGCAGATGACGGAGAAGGGCAGGGCGATGATCAGATGGGCGGCGACGAAGGCGATGAAGGTGCCGTTGAGGCCGAATTTCAGCACGAAGGCATAAAGTGCGATCGCCAGGATGATGACGGGGACGATCATCGGGCTGATGAAGAAGGCATGCAGCGCGGTGCGGCCGGGAAAACGCCCGCGCACCAAAGCGAAAGCGGCGGGCAGGCCGATCAGTACCGACAGCACCATGACGCAGCAGCCGACCTTCAGGCTGGTCCAGATGGAAGCGAGCCAGCGCGGATCGTCTAGGATCGCCTGGTACCATTTCAGGGTCCAGCCGGGCGGCGGGAATTGCAGCCATTGCGACGAGCCGAAGGATAGCAAGGCGATGAACACGACCGGCAGCAGCAGAAAGAGTGCCGTCAAGATGCTGATCGCGTAGAGCACATAGCGGCCCGGACCCATGCGGTCGAGATTGAGCAGCATGGCGTTACCTCAGCCGGCCGAGCCCGACGGCCCGGATATAGATGGCATAGAAGACCAGGGTGACGGCAAGCAGGATGAAGGCGGCAGCACTGCCGAGGCCCCAGTTCAGCAGGGATTGCACCTGCTGGGCGATCATTTCCGCCAGCATCATATTGGAGGTGCCGCCGAGCAGAGCCGGGGTGACGTAATAGCCAAGTGCCATGACGAAGACCATCATGCAGCCCGCGCCGATGCCCGGCAGCGACATCGGCAGCATGACATGCCAGAAAATCTGGCGCGGGCGGGCGCCGGTGATCGCCGCGGCCTGCATGATCGCGGGATCGATGGCGGCGATCGTCGCATGCAGGGGCAGGATGATATAGGGCAGCATGATATAGGTCATGCCGATTGTGACGCCGGCGAGATTGTTGATCAGCGAGAGCGGCGTATCGATCACGCCGAGATGCATGAGCAGGCGATTGATGACGCCGGTCCGCTGCAACAGCACCATCCAGCCATAGGTGCGCGCCAACAGGTTGGTCCACATCGACAGCAGGATGATGGCGAAGAGGAACTGCGATATGCGGGAGGGCAGGATCGCGAGCAGCCAGGCGACCGGATAGCCGATCAGCAGCGAGACGATGGTCACCAGACCGGCGACGCTGAAAGTATTGAGGAGGACGCGGCCATAGGTGGCATCGGCCAGCAGCTTGGCGTAATTGCCGAGGCCGAGTTCGGGCGTGGTGAAACTTAGCAGCAACAGGCTGGAGAGGGGGACGACCATGAACAGGAACAGGAAGACCAGCGCCGGCAAGGCCGGCCGCAATCCGCCGAAGGTGAGGCGCGGAAGCCGGGAAGCGCGATAAGGTGCCGTGCTGATTGCCGTAAACATGGTGTCCATAAGCCAACCGAAGGAACGACTGCGGCAGGATAGGACGTGCCTATCCTGCCGCAAACAGGGTTTAACGATCAGGCGGCCTGCCAGGCGTACCAGCGCTCGCCAATGGCGTCGCGGTTCTTTGCCCAATAGCGCATATCCAGGGTGATCTGGCTATCGGCATGCTCGGAAGGCAGTGTCGAGGTCATCTTCTTGTCGATCATGGGCAGCGAGGCCTTATTGATCGGCGCATAGGCAGTGGCATTCGCCATGGCGGCCTGTCCTTCCGGGCTGGTTGCCAGGGCCAGGAACTTCATCGCCGCCTCCTTGTTCTTCGTCCCCTTCGGCACGACCAGGATATCGGCGAGCGCCATGTTCTGGTTCCAGGAAATCCCGGTATTGGCGCCGGATTGCGCCAGCGCATACATCCGGCCGTTCCAGAACTTGCCGAGCGCAACCTCGCCCGAGGCCAACTGCTGCTGTGATTCAGCACCGCTGGCCCACCAGAGGATGTCCTTCTTGATCGATGTCAGCTTGGCGAAGGCGCGGTCGAGGTCAAGCGGGTAGAGCTTGTCCGCCGGCACACCGTCGGCCAGCAGGGCCATTTCCAGGACGCCGGGGCTCGACCATTTCCAGAACGAACGCTTGCCGGGGAATTTCGTGGTGTCGAAGATATCGGCCCAGCTCTCCGGCGTCTTCGATCCGACCGCATCCTTGTTGTAACCAAGGACGAAGGAATAGTAGAAGCTGCCGACGCCGTATTCGAAGGAGAAGCGCGGATCGAGAGTATCCTTCTTGACGATGGAGTAGTCGATCGGTTCCAGCAGGCCGGCCTCCGCCGCATGGAAGGCATAGTCTCCCTCCACATCGACGACGTCCCAGACGGTATTGCCGGCATCCACCATGGCCTTCAGCTTGCCGTAATCGGTCGGGCCGTCCTGCAACACACCCATGCCGCTTTGCTTGGCGAAAGGATCACCCCAGGATGTCTTCTGCCCATCCTGGGTGGTGCCACCCCAGCTGACGAAAGTCAGATTGCTGGCAGCGAGGAGACGCGAGGTCGGCAGGGCGCCAAGAGCCAGAGCACCGGCACCGATGCCGGCGGATTGCAACAAGTGTCGACGTGTAATCATTTTGCTAGTCCTCCCAGTTGTCTTTGATCGATTGGTCATGTGGTAATCGATGGTCCCTCTGTCCGGTCTCCCCTGGCCGGACCTTTGCCGCGGACTTTCCATCCGTCGGCCTTTGTTCTGCAGCCTTGTCGGTACCTCCTGGTCAGCCGAGTGGTGAGAAGGCCGCGGGTTTCAGAATTTTGTTCTCGCCGCATTCAATCAGGACCTGGATCTTCGGCAGGAAGGCCTGCCAGGCCGGGTCGGCCGCCAGAGCGGCGCGGCGCTGCGCCCGGTCAGCCAGGTCGGCGAAGGCCCAGATATGCAGGATCTCGTTCAACGGTCCGATCTCCGAGGTGAAATAGCCGATGAGTTCGCCGAGATGCCGGCGCTGAATGGCAATGCCTTCGCTCTCCACCAGCCGGAGATATTCCGGGACGGTTCCGTTGCGCAGGCGATAGGTCCGGTGCTCGTAGATCATTCGTCTGGTTCCGTTCAGCGCATGATGAAGGGATCGCCCATCGGCTCGGTGCTGGTGTTGAGCCAGACCGTCTTGACGCGGGTGTAATCGAGCAGGCTTTCCATGCCGGCTTCGCGCCCCGAGCCGCTGGATTTGTAGCCGCCGAAGGGAGCCATCGGCGACACGGCGCGATAGGTGTTGATCCAGACGATGCCGGCGCGCAGCTGGCGCATCACCCGCAGGCTGCGCGCGGCGTCGCGGCTGAAGATGCCGGCGGCGAGCCCGAATTCGGTTTCATTGGCGAGCGCTACCGCCTCGGCTTCGGTCTTGAAGCGGAGTGCGCTGAGGACCGGCCCGAACAGTTCTTCGCGAACACTGGCGATACTTTGATCCGGGCAGGCGAGGATCGTTGGCTCGTAGTACCAGCCGTCGGTTTGGCCGGCAGGACGGCGGCCGCCATGAACGAGACGCGCGCCGTTCTCCAGCGATCTCTGCACGGCGGATTCGACATGGGTGAGCTGCCCGCGTGTGGCCAGCGGGCCCATCTCGGTTTCGGCCGCAAGCGGATCGCCGATGCGGATATCGCGAGCCCGCGCCGCGACCTTTTCCAGGACCTGGTCGAAGACCTCTTCCTGAATGAAGACGCGGGTGCCGGCGACACAGCTCTGACCGCTGCCACCGAAATTGCCGGCGACGATGCCATTGGCGGCGCTGTCGAGATCGGCATCGGCGAAGACCAGGATCGGCGACTTGCCGCCCAGTTCCAGGCTGACCGCGGCGAAGTTCTCGGCGCTGTTGCGGATGACATGGCGGGCCGTCGCGGGGCCGCCGGTAAAGGCGATGCGGGCGACCAAGGGATGGATCGTCAATGCCTTGCCACAAGGATCGCCAAGACCGGTCACGATATTGACGACACCGGCCGGGAACCCCGCCTCGTCGCAGAGCTTGACCAGTTCCAACAGCGGCGCCGGCGCATGTTCCGAGGCCTTGAGCACGACGGCATTGCCGGTCGCGAGGGCCGGGCCGATCTTCACTGCCGCCAGCATCAATTGCGAGTTCCAGGGCACGACAGCCGCCACCACCCCGATCGGCTCGCGCACCGTCATGACGAACATGTCGGGCTTGTCGATTGGCAAAGTGGAGCCTTCCAGCTTGTCGGCGGCACCGGCGAAATAGCGAAAGTATTCGGCGACATAGCGGATCTGTGCCCGCGTCTCGCGCATGAGCTTGCCGGTGTCGCGGGTCTCGATCTCCGCCAAGTGGTCCGCCCGCTCGCCGACGAGATCGGCCAGCCGGTAGAGGAGTTTGCCGCGCTGTGTCGCCGTCATCCGCGACCAGGAATCCCGGGTCATGGCGCGATGGGCAGCCACGACAGCGCGATCGACATCCGCCGCGCTGGCATTGGGGAAGCGGCACCAGGCCTGGCCGGTCGCCGGATTGACGCTTTCCAAAGTAGAGCCATCGGCGGCATCGCACCAATGGCCATCGATATACATCTGATAGGTCTGGATCATGATGCGGCCTTCGCGACTTGCTGGTCGGGGAGCGAGAGGAAGCGATCGATCGAGCCGGCGAGATGTGCGGGCACTTCGAGCGGCGTCAGATGGCGCTGCCCATCGATGATCTCGAGGCGGGCCACCGGCAGGCTGATCGCCAGCGCATGCGCCATCAGCGCGGTCGAGCGCTGGTCGTCGGAACCGGTGATGACAAGGCTCGGCTGATGGATGGCCGCAACCCGTTCGGCCAGTTCCGCATCGGCGCTGCCGAAAACCGCATAAGCGGCGGCATAGGCCTCGAGATCATTGGTCATCATGTGCCGGCGCACGGCTTCGACGCTCTCAGGATGACCAGCCCGGAAGGCCGGCGTGAACCAGCGGTCGATCGCGGCGTCGACACTGGCGGCATAGCCGCCGTTGCGCACCTCGTTCACCCGGGCGTCAATCGCCTGGCGCTCTGCCGGTGTCCGGTTGAAAACGGTATTGACCAGCACCAGGCGCCGGACGCGATCCGGCGCATGCAGGGCATAGGCCTGGGCCACCAGGCCGCCCATGGAAAAGCCGACGAGATCGAAGGCGGGCAAATCGAGATCGCTGGCCAGCTGCGCGAGCTGCCGGGTGAAATCCGCGAGGCGATAGGGACCGGCCGGTTTCTCGCTTTGGCCATGCCCCTGCATGTCATAGCGGATGACGCGGCGGGATCGGCGCAGCAAGGCTGCCAGGGCATCCCACATGGTCAGGTCCATGCCAACGCCGTGGATGAGCACGACCGGAGGGCCGTCTCCCTCGATCAGATAGCGGCTGCCTCCGATGATGCGCGGCTGCGGCATCTCGATCTGGCCGGTGGTTCCGCTCATGCCAGTGCGGCCTTTTCCGCTTGGATCTCTTTCATGTCGATATAGCGGTCACCGATGCGCGGATGCAGGCGCCCGCCGGTCGCGGCACCCAGCGCGACCACGATCTCGTCGGGGGCCGGGGCGTCATTGACGGTGAATTCGATCGTCAGGTAATGCGAGCGCATGCCTTCGTCGTTCTTATGCATCATCGGCACGGCGATGGCGCAGCCGGGACCGCCGCGCTTGTTGGTGAAGCTGAGATAGCTCTTGCCGCCAACGGCCTCGCGGAACAGGTTGCCGAAACGCAGCGTATGGATGAGGGCCGAGGCATGCTCGATCTCGCCGCCGGTACCGACCACCGCTGCCTTGCCATAAGCCTCGACACCGTCCTTGCCGCCGCAGCTTTCCAGGATGATCGGCACCAGATGCGCACCCAGCTGCGGCGCGATGGCGAGGATCTCAGGACGCAGATTGTCGACGAAGGACCGCCCGGCCCAGGGATTTCGCAGGATCGCGGCCGCAGCCACCATGCGTACCGGCTTCGCACCGGCCTTGCCGCCTTCGATGAAGATGTTTTCGCTGTAGGTGACGATCTTGCGAAGTTCGAGGGCCATCATCTTTTCTTTCACATCAATGCATTAAGCGGTGATTGGGTGATCTATTCATAAGATAGTATGATGGTATACCATCATACATATGGTCTAATATCCAGGGCTTTGTGGCTGCACCCATCGCGCCGGGTGCAGCCGTTCCTGTTCCGTCAGGGCGATTGCGCCGGAGTCGATGTCGTTCTGGCGCTGCAGCATCCGCAGCGCCGCATCGCGGGCCTGGCGGACATGCTGCTTGCAGGCAGTTTCGGCGGCATCGGCATCGTGCCGGCTGATCGCCTCGACGATCAGTGTCATTTCGCCAAAGCTGCCGGGCGCACGCCCCGGATGCGACATCGAGGTGCCGCGCAGAAACACCACGCGGGCCTGCAGCGAGCGGATCATGTCGCGGATGAGGTCGTTGCCGCAGCCTTCCAGCATCACGTCATAGAAAGCAGTCGCCTCGGCAACGATGTGGCGCGTCTCGCCGCTGGCGAAGGCGTCCTTCAATTTACCGAGCGCTTCCTGCAACCGGGTGATCTGCTTGTCGGTGGCGCGTTCCGCGAACAGGCGCCCGGCGAGCCCCTCCAGGGCCTCGCGCACCTCATAGATCTGCTGCGCCTCTGCGGCCGTTACCTTGGCGACGCTTGGCCCCTTATTGGGAATGTTCTGCACCAGACCTTCCGATTCCAGATGGCGCAAAGCTTCCCGCACGCTGGTCCGGCTGACGCCGGTCAGTTCGCATAATTCCCGTTCGATCAACCTGTCGCCGGGCTTGAAATGCGCATCGAGAATGGCACGGCGCAGGACCTCCAGCACCTGCTGGCGCAATGTCGTCGAGCGCTTGCTGATGCGCAGCGATCCTGGCGTTTTCATCTCACGGGCGTCGATCATTCGGTACTCGGTCTGGCGAAACTGCGGTATCAGCCGGCGATTTCATCCGGCAGCGTCATTCAGCGACTTTCTTGGCCTTGTCTTCCGCGAAAGCCGGCATGACTTCATCGACGAAGAGCTTCAGCGACTTCTGCTGCAGATCCATCGGCAGGCCGTAGGAGGCGTAATAGATGAAATTGTCGACGCCCAAGCCTTCGTAGCGCTTCAGCTTGGTGATGATTTCCTCCGGCGTGCCGAACATCAGGTTGGTGCGCAGCATGGTGGAATCGTATTCGGCGCGATGCTCGAGTGCCGCAAGGTCGATCTCCTCGGGGAAGCCGTTATCGACCGCGCCCAATTCACGGAACAGGTTCTCGAACTGGCCGGCGACCCGCTTGAGCGAGTTGACATAGGGCTGCCACTCATTGTCGCGGGCATAGACCGCCGTGTGGCGCATGGTCGAGAAGATCGGCCGCTTGGTCCCGGCCGGCGCCTTCGCCAGCGAGTCCTCAAGACGCTGCTTGTAGGATTCTACTTCGGCGAAATCCCGTGTCAGGGCCCAGGTCATGACATTGCAGCCGCTGGCGACCGCCCAATCGAACGAGACCGGGTTGCGCACGGCCGCCCAGAGCGGCGGATGCGGGGTCTGGATCGGCTTCGGGCAGGCGGTTGCCTTGGGGAAGGACCAGTATTTGCCCTGATGCTCGACATCGCCCTGCCACAGCTGCTTCAGCAGCGGCAGCATTTCCAGCATATAGGGCACGCCGTCCTGCGCCTTGAGGCCGCCGGCCATGCGATTGAATTCGCGTTGATAGGCGCCGCAGCCGATGCCGAATTCCAGTCGACCATTGGTCAGGAGATCAAGCATGGCGGCTTCGCCGGCGACGCGGATCGGATGCCAATAGGGCGCCACCACCACGGCGGTGCCGAGGCGGATCGAATTGGTATGCGCCCCCCACCAGCCGAGCAGCTGGAACGGATTGGGCGCGATGGTCATCTCGATCGCGTGATGTTCCGCCGCCCAGGCGATGTTGAAGCCGCCCAGTTCCGCCATCTGCACCATTTCCAGCGTATGACGCGCGACATCCTTCATGTCGATATCGGGGCTCATGCGTTCCATGTTGATGGCGAGGCTGAATTTCATAGCGGCTTTCCTTTTGCTTGAACGAGGGGCTCGATAACGAGAAACGCGGTGACGAGAAGCGCGGGCGCGGTCAGGTCAACCGACGGCGCCCGATTGCAGCGGCGCGGTGGGTAGTTGAAAGGCGGGATCGGCGACGGCGGCATAATTGCCGCGGCAGAAGAGCAGGGGTGCCGCTTCATTGCGGGCGAAATCGACCACCTGCCCGATCAGGATGACATGGTCACCGGCATCGACGCGTTGATGCATGCCGCAATCGAGATGGGCCAGCGTTTCCGCGAGGATCGGGGCGCCGGTCGATCCGGCACGCCAGTCGACACCCTGGAACTTGTCGATGCCCGGCGTCGCGAAACGCTGCGACAGGTCGCGCTGCTGTTCTTCCAGGATATTGACGACAAAGCCGGCGGCCTTTTCCAGCACCGCCATGATCGGCGCCGACTTGGCGACACAGACCAGGATCAAGGCGGGGTCCAGCGACACCGAGGTGAAGGAATTGGCCGTCATGCCCCGCGGCCGGCCGTCGCCGTCCAAGGTCGTCACCACGGTGACCCCGGTGGCAAAGCAGCCAAGGGTCCGACGCAATTCCCGGGTATCGAGGGTCATCGCTGCTGCCGACATGTGGGCCTTCCATCTGACGGGTTTGATCAGACAAGGATGGCGGCACGGGCAAGGGCTTTCTTCCTATTAATCCTAGGAAGATGCGACATATTTATACTATGAATCGTCGTATTACGGTTCGGCCGGCTGGCTGCCCGGGCCGAAGGTGCTGCGGACCCGCAGGGCGACGATCAGGGAAGTCCGGGTGTCCGGGTCCTCCAGATCGAGGCCGAACAGATCGGCCAGGCGCTGCAGGCGATAGCGCAGGGTCGTTACGTGGATTCCGAGGGCATCGGCGGTCGCCTGATAGCGTCCGCTATTGCTGAGGAACCGGTCCAGGGTGGAGAGCAGGTTGCCATCATGCTGGCGGTCATAGCTTTCGACAGCGCCCAGCGTCTCTTCGACGAAGCCGCGCAGCGCCTGGGCATCGGCAACGGCGATCAGCCGCGCCAGCGGTCCGAAATCGCCGCTATCGACGATGCCGTGCCGGCCGACGCGCAGCGCCAGCTGCAGCAGGCGATCGCATTCCCGGCGGGCGTCGCGGTAATCCTCCAGCCGCTGGCACTGCGCGCTGATACAGGCGGTCGCCTTCGCCTGCGACAGCCACTCGACTTCTTCGATCATCTGGGTAAGGAGCTGCTGCGTCTTCTGCATCCGGCGTTCCGGAAGGAAGATCACGTAATGGCGGCCGCCCGATGCGCCGGCTGCGGGATCCTCGGCGAATGCTGTGGCACCGGGCAGGCGCTGCCGGGCGATACGGGCCAATGCCTGCTCGATATCATCGCTGCTCGCACGCATGCCTTTGGCGACGCTCTCCTGCGGCAAGGCGATCACCGCCAGCCGTGCCGGCTCGTCGAGTGGCAGTTGCAGGTGATGGGCCCGGGCGAGGGTGGCGCTTTCGTCGCGCCAGTCGCCGCTGAACAGCCGCGAAAAGAATTCGCCATGGGTCTCCGCCTGCACGTCGAAGCGGATCTGGTGGCGGAGCAGCAGCATGGAGAAAGCTGCCCGCAATTGCTGCGCCGTCAAAGCCTCGAACGGATCGAGCGGCCGTCCGTCGGTCAGCACGACCATGCCGCCCAGGACCTGGCCGGCGGCGATGCAGGGTTCGATGATGGCTTCGATCATCTGCGCCGGGTCGGCTGGTGCGAGGGCGATGCGCCGCACGGTTTCGAATTGACCGATATCGGCGTCACGCACCGCCCGGGCCAAGAACCGGTAGGTATCCGTCGACGGCCGCTCCAGCCGCATGGCAGGGGACTTCCCGCTCGGCGCCGGTGCAGCGCCGGGTTGATCGGTCGCCGGTCGGTCAGCAGCAGGCCGCCCATGCGCGGTGACCAGCTGGTTGGTGGTGAGATCGACCAGCAGCAGGGTGCGCTCGAGATATCGCTCGCACAGCTCGATGAAGGACCTTGCATCCTCGGATGAGAGCACGTGTTCCATCGCATGCTGGTGAATGTCCAGCGCCTGGCGCAGCCAGTCATTCTGCTGCGCTTCGAGCGACAGGCGATGGGCCTTTTCGACCGCCAGCGATCCCAGCAGCGCCACCGTTTCCAGGAAGGCGATTTCCTCGGCATCGACCTTGCGCACGGCATGGGCATGAACGGAGAGGACCATGTTGCGGCCCTGTTCGTCCTTGGTGCTGAAGGGCAGGAGGACGACGGTGCGGTAGTCGCGCTCGACCGCTTCCTGGTGATAGCCGGCGGAACGCGGCAGTTTCTGGGCGTCGTCGATCAGCAGGGCCTGGCGTGTCTCCAGCACCGCTTTGACCGGGCTGGTTTCCAGCAGCCAGCGATCGATGGAGATCTTGTCGCGGCCGGAGAAGAGCGGGTCATATCGAGCAACCAGGACGGAATAGCCGCTGGCTTCATCGACGGCCATGATGGCGCTGCTGGACCAAGCCGATCGCTGGCACACGGCCGTCACGATCAGCTGCAGCACTTCGGGCAAGGCACTGCCGGCATTCACCAGGCTGGCAATATGGCCCAGGCTCTTGACGCGCTCGGTCAGCTTCACCGTCATGCTCGGTCCGATGACAAATCTCTCTGCCGGTGAGGAGAGTACATATCCGGTCGAGGAGCAAGAGGGCTTCGGCGCGGAACCGGATGCCGGCCATAATTCCTGCAATACCGTGCCAACGCCGGCAGCATTGCGGTTCCGACGCAAATCAACCGGCTGAAATGGCGGCATAAATTGATGGTGCGGCGATACTAGGCTTCGTCGCCAGCCTGGGGTATGAAGAAGCAAAACAGCGCAAGGCGCAGCGGGGATAACGAATCATGATCAACAAGCAGGTCGCGACGATCGCGGCGGCGCTGGAAGGCATCCAGGACGGGGCCACCGTGCTGGTCGGAGGCTTCGGCAGCGTCGGGCAGCCCAATGCCCTGATTGAAGGACTGATCGAACAGGGTGCACGCGATCTGACGGTGGTCGCCAATAATGCCGGCACCGGTCATGTCGGGCTTGCCAAGTTGCTGGCGGCCGGCAGGGTGCGGCGCATCATCTGCAGCTTCCCGCGCAGCAGCGGCTCGGTTGTGTTCGAGGAGCTTTTCACCGCCGGCAAGCTGGAACTGGAAATCGTACCGCAGGGTACGCTCGCGGAACGGCTGCGGGCGGCGGGTGCCGGCATTCCCGCCTTCTACACGCCGACCGCTGCCGGCACCAAGCTCGCCGAAGGCAAGGAAACCCGCGAGATCGACGGCCGGCTCTATGTGCTGGAGAAGGCGCTGCCGGGCGACCTCGCCATCATCGAGGCGCGCCAGGCCGATCGCTGGGGCAATCTGACCTACCGCGCCAGCGGACGCAATTTCAATCCGGTCATGGCCATGGCCGGCAAGCGGACGGTGGTCCAGGTGCAGGAAATTGTCGCACTCGGCGCGCTCGATCCGGAAATCATCGTCACCCCGGGCATCTTCGTCGATCGCATCGTGCAGATCGATGCGGCCCAGCCCGGTCAGTAAGCGGCGTCAGGAGAGAGAAGCGATGGCAAGCACCGACAGCAATCCGCGCCCGCTGAGCCGCATGGAAATGGCCGCCCGTGTCGCGCGCGACATTCCCGAAGGCTGGTATGTCAATCTCGGCATCGGCGTCCCGACCCTGATCGCCGATGCCATTCCCGCCGAGCGCGAGGTCATCCTGCATTCGGAGAACGGCGTCCTCGGCATGGGACCGGCGCCGGCGGCCGGGCAGGAGGATCCCTGGCTGATCAATGCCGGCAAGCAGCTGGTGACGCTGCGGCCGGGCGGCAGCTTCTTTCATCACGCCGATAGTTTCGCCATGATCCGCGGCGGCCATATCGATCTTTGTGTGCTGGGTGCCTTCGAAGTCGCGCGCAATGGCGACATCGCCAATTGGGCAACATCGGCGGCAGATGCCGCGCCGGCAGTGGGCGGCGCCATGGACCTCGCCGCCGGTGCCAAGCGTATCTGGGTGGTGATGGAGCATCTGACCAAAGACGGCAAGTCGCGCCTGGTGGAAAACTGCTCCTATCCGCTGACCGCTTTGGGCGTGGTGGAGCGGGTCTATACCAATCTCGCCGTGCTCGATGTGACGGAGGCTGGCTTCGTGGTTCGGGAGATCATTCCCGGCATGAGCTTCGCCGAATTGCAGGAAAAGACCGCGGCACCTCTCACCGCCGGAATGTGATTGCTGAAACATGACTGCGGGCATGCAAGTGCCCGCATCGGACAGGAACGCCAAGATGGAAGCCTTTATCTGCGACTTCACCCGCACGCCGATCGGCCGTTATGGTGGCACGTTGAAATCAGTGCGGGCCGATGACCTGGCGGCGCATCCGTTGCGGGTTCTGCGCGAGCGAAATCCGAAGGTCGATTGGGACACGGTCGACGACTGCTATTTCGGCTGTGCCAATCAGGCCGGCGAGGATAATCGCAATGTCGCCCGCATGGCGTTGTTGCTGGCGGGTTATCCAGCCGCCACGCCGGGTTCCACTGTCAACCGGCTCTGCGGCTCGGGCCTCGATGCTATCAGCGCGGCGGCACGGTTGATCAAGACAGGCGAGGGCGATCTCGTTCTCGCCGGCGGTGTCGAAAGCATGACGCGGGCACCCTTCGTCATGGGCAAGAGCGAGACGGCCTTCGGACGTCAGGCAGAGTTGCAGGACACCACCATGGGTTGGCGTTTCGTCAATCCAGCGCTACGCGCAGCTTATGGTGTCGATACCATGCCGGAGACGGCGGAGAATGTGGCGACGTCTTTCAGTGTCTCGCGGGCCGACCAGGATGCCTTCGCCTTGCGCAGCCAGCAGCGCACCAAGGCTGCCCAGGATGCCGGCTATTTCGCCGAGGAGATTTCGCCGATCACACTTGCCGGGCCGAAGGGCGAGGTCACTGTGGCGGTCGACGAGCATCCGCGTGGTGATACGACCTTGGCCGGCTTGCAGAAGCTGAAGGCATTGTTCGGCGAAACCGGTACCGTCACCGCCGGCAATGCCTCGGGCATCAATGATGGTGCCGCCGCGCTCATCCTTGCTTCCGCGGCGGCGGCGCAGAAATACGGGCTGACACCACGCGCCCGTATCGTCGCCACGGCGACCGCCGGTGTCGAGCCGCGCATCATGGGCATGGGGCCGGTGCCCGCGGTCAGGAAATTGCTGGCGAAGACGGGCATGTCGATCGGCCAGATCGACCTCATCGAGCTCAACGAGGCTTTCGCCAGCCAGGCACTGGCGGTCCTCCGCCAACTCGGTTTGCCGGATGATGCGGAACACGTCAATCCACAAGGTGGTGCCATCGCCCTCGGCCATCCTCTTGGCATGTCCGGTGCGCGCCTCGCGCTCACCGCTATCCGCGGGCTTGAGCGGCGCGGTGGACGCTTCGCCATCGCCACCATGTGCATCGGCGTCGGGCAGGGCATCGCTGCGTTGATCGAGCGCTGCTGACCGGTCAGGCTTTCGTCATTTCTAGTCTCCGCGATCGATATAGCAAAAGGCCTCGCTTGAAAGAGCGAGGCCTTTTGCTTCGACGCCTCGGTCTTGTCTCAGCGAATCACCAGCCCGTCGACAAAGACATCCACGAGGCGCAGCGCGTTCGGCTGCCAATCGGTCGTTCCCTGGGAATAGAAGATGCCAAAAAGGGTGCGCAGCAGATCTTCCGGCGGGACGTCGGCGCGAATCCTATCCGCCTCGGCCGCGCGCTCGAGAAGCAGGCCGATCGCCTTGGTTAGCCGTTCGAAGGAATAGGCCTTCAGTTCCGAGGAACCATGCGCAACGAGCTGCAGTCCTTCGATCATGCCTTTCTTGGCGGCTACCAGCCGGACATTGGCATGCAGCCATTTCCGCAAGGCGTCGACTGGGTCGCCGTTGCCGGCAAGCTGCTCGGCGAGTTCGGCGAGATGGTCCACCTCATGGCGGTAGACGGCCTCGAACAGGGCCTCCCGGGTGGGAAAATGCCGGTACAGCGTGCCGATGCCGACGCCGGCCTGCCGCGCGACCGCTTCCAGGCTCGCCTGCGGGCCGCCGGTGCTGAAGATCAGCGTTGCTGCTTCAAGCAGAAGCTCCCGGTTACGAACCGAATCGGCGCGCGGTTTGCGGCTTACATTTCCATCCTCTCGTCCCATTTTTTTTAGACCGGACTCTTTCCCTCTTGATAAACGGAGGCATCCTCCGTATAAATACAATGCTTGTTAGCAAACTACAATAAAGCACGCCTCCCAGTTAAGGGCCGATGGGACGTTCGCGTCACATCGCTTGTCCTGGCTGCATCTCCGCCATTACGGCGGCTGCGATCCCTACATCCAAAGAACTGAATGGAGTACTACATGTCACTCTCCATCAGCCTCGCCATCAACGGCCAGCGTCGCACGGTTGCGATTGATGATCCGCGCGTGACGCTGCTCGATCTGTTGCGCGAGCGACTGGACCTGGCGGGCACCAAGAAGGGCTGTGACCGGGGCCAGTGCGGTGCCTGCACCGTGCTTCTCGATGGTCGGCGCATCAATTCATGCCTCACGCTCGCCGCGAGCCTCGATGGAGCGGAGGTCACCACGATCGAAGGATTGGCCGAGGGTGAGACCTTGCATCCGGTGCAGGCCGCCTTCATCGCCCATGACGGATTCCAGTGCGGCTATTGCACGCCGGGCCAGATCATGAGCGCGGTCG